>Ga0256872_10000054_pt1 | contig 21217 bp, 21 predicted proteins | sample RumenRJG_08RNA_FD_186119 | JGI IMG/M metagenome (GOLD analysis project Ga0256872, IMG submission 186119) | Metatranscriptome of bovine rumen microbial communities from Lethbridge, Alberta, Canada - Rumen RJG_08 (Metagenome Metatranscriptome) | ecosystem: Host-associated > Mammals > Digestive...
ATCCTTTACCTAACACTAATGCTAATATTAATGGACCTAAAGTCCTTAATCCAAAAAGTGTATCCTACTTGATAGGAACTGTTGTTAAGAGAAGTGAGGATAATGAGAAGGATAAAGCTTATCAAGTAAAGTTCAATATTGATGGACTCCCAGAATTTACTGAGGAGTTCCCTGTTGCTACGCCACTCTTCGATTCAGTAAGAGAAGTAAATGTTGGAGATAAAATAATTGTCTTTAACTTAAGTAATAGTCCAGGTATGTATACTTTCTTCTACTTTCCATTAAGGCAGGAAAGATTTACTGGACTTAAGAATTACAAGCATTTAATTGATATTACTGAAGAAGGAGAAGTCAAAATAGTATTTCCTAATTATACAGCTACATTTTCAGATAGCTCAATTACAATTGATGCTAAAAATGTAACTAAAACAATGAAAGGTAATATTGAATTGACTGGAAGTCTAACAGTAAAAGGTAATATTATAGTACAAGGTGGAGATGTAACTGCAGATACTATTTCATTAAAATTACATACTCACCAGTATGCACCTGGACCTGGTACTCCAACTCCAACAGGACCTGCACAATAATTTATGGATATTAATTTCTCAAACCTAACAAATGAAGAGTTATCAATTAACTTTTCTAATCGTCTTGATGTTGTCAGTAAAGTACAGAAAATGTATAATGACAAGATACTTAAACGATTAGAGTTATTTGGTTCTTATAAGTCAGAAGATAGAGCTGACTTAATTATGGATATCCTTAATATTGCCGAATTGAACTATAGAGTTACAAAAGAGCAAGTTAACCATTTAATACTTTGTGATCCTACATATATCTCATTAATGAACTATAAAATTAGCAAAGGTTCTATTGGTTTATATGATAGAGAAAGAGATATCTTATTTATCTACCCAAGCTCATTATTAAATAGAATGAATGTCGATTTCATCTATAGTCATGAATTTGCACATATGTTAGATGAAAGACATTATATTACCAATCAAGGTTTTATAAAGGATGTAGATAATTATCTTAGAATGAGAAATAAAACTATGGATGATTTGATTGGTAAGAATGTAAGTACATATGCTACCCAGAATTACAGGGAGTTGTTCGCTGAGTCATATACTCAATTAATTCTTGGACTTAGGAATCAGGTAGTAGATAATATTATCAGTTTTGCAATTAGAAGAAGTAACTTAGATATTAAGTTCAATGAGTTAAAAACTAACTCATTAGCTCAGTCAATCAGAAGACGAGCTTACAAGTTTAGGATTAGCTAATATGGATGCATTAGACTATAATGGAAATATTATTTCAGATAGAAATAAAGCTAGAATGGACTATATAAAGTTGAACCTTCTTATTAATTCTGGTGAAGTATTTGGCTTTAAGAACTATGGTCATAATCTACTTGATGTGAAGAATGATAGTTCTATTACATCTGAAATTGAGTTCATTAAGAAGTCTATGACAGTTAGTGATGATCTTAGTATTGATGAAATAAATAGAAAGGTACAAGGAGTAGTAAGTATTACATTCAAAGGTGATAACCAGAATGCTATTACAATAGAGGATGATTATGGCACTAAGTGAAGAAAATATTAAAGCAAGATTACTGCAAGCATTTTCAGATGATAATGTATCAGATGATTTAACTAATTTGATGGCTGATTTTTCTGCTCGTTTCTTGTACCTAGAACAGATTACTACAGCTAACATCCTCATGGAAGGTTCATATACTAGATCAAAAATGTTGAACTCCAGAATCCAGCATGCAGCTGATAACTTTTATTCAGTACCTCGTGGAAATAACAGACAGGTAAGATTATCTTCAGTAAAAGTAACTGAAGCTATTAATGTTGAGAAGTTTGATATTATTAGTACTTATGGTGAATATAAGCTAGTTCATAGTGAATCACGTAATGTAAGAGTAGCAGATACTGTAAACTTTAACTGCTATTTGACTCTTGGAGTTGAAACTCTAGAACTACAAGGTTCCGATAAGTTATACTTAGAAGTACCTGCTAAAGATATCTCACAAGATATTATTGTAATTAGAAAGTTAACTGGTGAGGAATATAGACTTACTGATAATATTCATGATTTAGATGCATTACAATATGGTACCTCACTGAATATGTATGATATGGCAGTAGTAACTGATACTGACTTTTCAGTTAAGTTATGGATGAATACTAAGTTCGATTCCTCTGAAACTTATATTGTAAAATATCTAAAATGTCCTGATAAAGATGTACCTCCACTCGACTTGAGTACAATTATCAATTTACCTAAAATGATTAAGCAAAATAATACTCAAATCATTGAGTTAAGTTCAGCTAATTATCCAGTTAAGGACTTAGATACTATTTATCAATATACTGCATCATTTGTTAAAACTAAAGATGTTATTAGAACTGTTGATAATCTTGATGTTGAAATTCAGAAGTACTTCAACTTTAAAGGATTTAAAACTGTAATTGATCCAACTACTATTAAAATTTACTATGTTGCATCATATGGTACTCCTGATAATCCACAAGGTGATGATTTAGATAGAACTAATGTAAGTAAATTTGAGTATGACTTACGTGCTCATTATGTAACTCAGAATGTAGAATATATCAAAGCAGGTATTGCACAATTTCAGGATTTACCACAGCTTGATGTTGAATTAGAAGTTCAAATTACTGATGAAATTAACTATGATATTGTTAGAGATATTGTAGAAAGTTATCAAGGTAAAGTTGATGAGCCACTTAACTTCTATCAGTTAATTGCTGATATTAAAGGTAATGCTACAGTAGGGAATAAGATAAAACAAATCATTATACCTAATGAATTGATGAATGTTTTACCAGTCAACCCAGTCCCCGATGGTCATGGTGGAACTATTTTAGCCAGACCTTATTTTAACTCTATTAATATTAATTATGTATTCGTGAAGAAATAATATGAGTAGACCACAATTTATTACTGATAACCTAGCAAAAGCTTCAAAACCTATTAGGGTTTTTAAGAAGATGATAGAGTTACAAGATACTAACTTCTATGAAGAAATGAGAGAAGAAAGATTAGCATCATTGTATAGTGTACTCTTTGATTTATTCAGTAATATTTACCATAATTATAGCTTTGATGAATTGTGGTTTATTGCAAAAAGAATGTATAATAGATCAGGTGTAGTTGAATCAATGACTTTACTTGAGAAATACTTCGATTTGGAATTAGATGTAGAGTTAGATAGTAATTATAATTTAACCATTGATGTATCAACTGATGTTGAAGTATTCAAGGACTTTGATCTTGGAGTTATCCAGATTAAGGAATTAGCTAAGGATTTACTCTATTATGCATCAGCTACCTATTCAGTTTCTAGAGCTTCATATCAAGTTGACTTATTAAATATTATTGTAAGAGTAAATAATATTTCAGTAACTCCTTTAGTAGATAGATACTATGAGAAGGATTATAAAGGTGAGCTACCTGAAGTTGGATCAATATTTGTAAAGGATTATTAGTATGGCAGATATCTCATTAGCTACTCACTTTCGATTATACTATACTCCAAAGGAGGATGGTGTAACAAAGGTTCAGGATGTACCAATCATAGCTATTGACCCAAACTATGAGCAAGATATTATTGCCTACCATTATCAATTTTATATAGAGAATATTACTGGAAAAGTACGTTTTACTGGTAGAGAACCAATAGCTTATAGTTATATCTCTACTGAAAGATATATTGTAAAGTTACTTAGACCTTCAGGTGTAGATAAACTAGAGTTAGTTAAGGATGAAGAGGTATTAGATACCTATATTTATTTTGAAGTTGACCCAATTACAAAGGTAGTATCTTATGCACCTGATTATTATTTCTGGTCAATTTTACGTTTCAATTATGCATTAGAGGAAAGTGATAATACTGAAGTAGAAATACATGAGTTTACTCGTGACTCTCATTATACTAAAATGAGATATACTTTCACTGAATGTACTGATGCATCAATGATAAGAAAAGAGTTTATTAATGGATTATTTAGTAATGTGAAATCAGAGGTAGTTAATGGTAATTTACTCACTAAAAGTTACCAAATATTCCATTTAGGATCATTAATTAGAGATATAGATAACATGGAGAATTAATATGGAGAAAGCAATATTCTGGTGTGATACTGAAACTACTGGATTAAGTCCAGAACGTAACTTCATTATTCAGATAGCTTATGTAATTAAGAGAGCTGGAGATATTCTAATTGAGAAGAATATTAAGTTCAGAGTAGATGACTTATCTAAGTTTGAGATTGAAGATATGGCATTAGCTGTAAATAGGACTACTCGTGAAGAACTCGAGAAGTTTCAGTTAGAATCAGAAGCTATTAAAGAAATAATAGCTGATCTTGATGGAATTGAAGGTAAGTTTATCTTTGCAGGATATAATGCTCCATTTGATGTAGCTTTTGTTAAAACTATGATGAGTCGTCATGGTTATGACTTTGATAAATACTTTGAAGGAGTTTATGATGTACTGGAAGTTGTTAGAAGAGCTCGCCGAGAAGGTACTGTAAACTTCAGCAATCCAAGTAACAAACAATCAGTAATTGCTGAGAACTTTGGGATTACTGGTGAATTCCATGATGCAATGGTGGATATTAAAACATGCATTGCTATTAATAAAAAGATTGCAGATATTTATAAGGAGAAGAATAGTAAATGAGTACTGAACCTATTGTAGTTGATGAGAGCTGGGATTCTCCTTTTAAAGTTGTTACTAATGAATACTCCCATATTGAGGATGTAAAGAAAGTTGGGTTTGTATTCTATAATGACTCCATCACTACTGAGAACTGGGAGGATGTAAGACAGCATGCAACTATTGTTTATCTTACTCCAATCCCTGATAATCCTGGTCAGTTTATACTTGATAATCATACATTAAGTATAACTGATGTAGTAAATAATATGGTTCTACTAGATGAGAATGATTTCTTAATTGGTTCTCGTCACTTTACTATTATTATCAATTTTGGTCATTTAAAAGAAGTAAAAGTATATATTACTGCTTATGTAACTTATAAAGAAGTAACTCAGACAGTATTCACTATTGATTTTTCATACCACTTTGCTAAGGAACAAGCAGGTGGAGTAGGTGATGGTGGTGCAATTCATACTGAACTATTTGACTTTGCTTCTAGTAGAAGTGATATAATTGATCGTTATAATTCTATAACTGGTATTCAACCAATCACTCAGAAAGTAACCTCCTATGACTCAAGCAGCAATAAGTTACAATTTATTAAGGATGTACCTCAATTCTTTGATGGTATTTCAAGAAAGTATAGTTATTATATCTGGTATTATCTTGATAAAGCTAATATTGTAAGTAAGGTAAGAAACTATATACCTAATTTTAATATGGATGGTGAAATCCATTTAGGTTTTAATGAAAGAATAGGTAGCTATCTTTATTACTATTATTTTAATCAAACTTACATAGCAATGATTATTATAGGTAGCAATGGATATAATAAAATAGATATTAATATTGTTCCAAATAATCTTAACTTGGAAATTAATGAACCTGCTTATCGATTGAAAATAAATAAATGGTTTAGTAGATTATACTTTGTTCTACCTAAATACAATGAAGGTAAATTACTTAATAGAAGAATGTATTGTATTTATCCAAAAGATGCAAAGGATGAACAAGGTAGGACTATTGAAGCTAAACCAATTACTACTCAGCATTCAATGACTGTAAGTAATGTAGTATTACCATATACTATTAACTTATATACTCCAAGTACCTTATCAATAGATAGAATACTTGATCAGTATGAATCATTATATATGACTGAGTTTAGTGATATTGGTGATTTAGTTGAAGATATTAACTCAGATCACTCAGGTTATTATACCCATCGCTTTATAAATATATTTGGATCTACCTCTGATTTATATACTTATGCTTCGCAAGCATCAGTATGGAACTATAAGTTATTAAATACCTTTGATATTGATAATCGTGATACAATAACTTGTTTACAGAGCTTCCATGAAACATCAATTGAGCAAATAAAATATTTAATTGAGAAGAAGTATAAAGTATATTATATGGGAAGTGAATATACAGTTGGGTATGATGAGTATAATGATAATTTTCTCATTTTATTCAAGGATCATCCAATTGAAAGAGTAAGGAGAAAATTATGGGATAGGAATGAGAATGGAAATATTATTAATTCATTCCGTTTCTTTGCTGGAGAATACATAATTTTTGATGATCATGTAGAATCATTACTTGGTGAAGAACTTAGTGATCCTACTACTTTCTTTGGTACTAATCCTTCTGATATTATAGCATATGATAGAGGAGTAGTTGTAGTATCAAATGGTAATCTTGGAGCTTATAGGAAATAGTTATGGCAGAGAAGAAAATAGGTGTTGTAGCCAATAGTCAATTTATTGAAGATATTAATAAGAATCAAAAAGTGTATGTCTTCAAAATGACTTTCTCAACTCTTCCAGGTGATCTTGATGCTATAACTATGGAGGATGTTGAGGATCAGAAACAGCAATTAGGTATTGAAGATGCAGAGACTTATCTTAATGATGATATCTTAGCAGTACATATTTATAAGAATGACCTTTATAAACAATATAGTACTATCTTATTTCACTATTCATTAATTGAAAGTGATAATTATGAAGATCAGATATTTGCATTTGCTACTTCAGTTAAAACTGGTGATTATGCAAACCAGGATTTACAGGACTATACCCAAAACTGGATCTATTTAAACTTAAAAGGTTTTGATTTGAAATGTAAGTTTATGCTTAAGAAGCTACCTTCTAATGGTACCTTTCATGACCATAATACTACTAATTTTGATACAGTTGATCAAAGTATAAAATTATGTAATATTCGTGACTTTAAAGAAAGAGTACTACCAATTATTCAGGATGCATCGGAAACAATAAACCCTAGTGTTAATGATGGTACTTATACTACTAGTACTGGGATGAGAATACTCCCAAATGGTATGGTAGTAAATGATGGTCAAGTTATCTATAAACCACAAGGTAGATTACCATTAACACCTAATAATTTAAATATTGTTAAAAAGATAGCAATAGCACAGGAAGATAAATTTATTGATCTTTAGGAGATTGAAATGAAAAGTATACCAAGACTTGTTGGAGAAATAATTCCAGAGACTACTGGATCGAGGAGTAATAAAGAGTTCTTAATTGTAAAGAACCCTAGTAACCTGGAGAATGATAGACCTATTGAAATGCTAAATCCAGAAGCACTATTTAGTTGGATGGGTTTTGTAATTGTAAAGACAGTATCACCTGCTACATCAGATAAGACTGATGCATCAGGTAATACTTATCCAATTGGAGCTATCTGGATTAACACTAGTACCTCTCCTCATTTGGTATATATTTTAACTGCTATTAATGGAAATAATGCAAACTGGATTAAACTATCAGATCAGGTAGTAGAATTATCCATTAATAATTGGAATGATATTCCTGGTATTCTTGATTCATATTTTATTACAACTACTCAAGGAGTATCTCAGAATGCACCAAAAGATATTGACTCTATTTGGTTAGTGAAATTATCAAGTAATGCCACTAGAACTATGAGAGTTATGCAAGCTACTAATATGAAAGATCCAGGTGAGGTATATACTCGTACCTTCTTAAATAATACTTGGTCTAGCTGGAGCTTGCCATTCGCAATCCACTACTAATTGCGAAATTGGTTGGTTTAGAAGCATTCACAATAAAGATAATACCACCCCAAATGGGGTGGTATTATTGTGTTATATGTGTTAAAATAAGCTAATTTACTGCTTATTACGTCAAAAATCTGGGTAGGACTAGGCTAGAGAAGAGTAATAGCCTAGTCCTAAATTGTAAGAAGGAGTTAACCGAGGACCTGCCCGAGTAACTCCAATACAGTAGGAGGACTACCCTAATAAACTTAGAGTAGTCCTGTTACTTTGGAGGTTAATTATGAATTACGGGTTTCTAATCGTAAGTAGTCCAACTTCTTGGTACTCAAAAACTTTGTCAGCTTCTTTATCACCATTATGTAATGTCTTATATCCAGGTTCATTATAATAAGTCGGTGATTTAAAGAAGTCAAAACCATAAAGATCAAGCTTCTTATATTGAGTAGATAGAACAAACTGAATAGCTATGAAACCAGTACTAGCTTGAGAAGTAGCTTTCTTCATACCTCTTCTTACTTTATTTGCTTCTTGAATAAACTGAAGTCTTTCAGTAGATGATAATTGAAAGTCACATTTATTCTCAGATAACTTAGATCTTCGAATAGTATATAAAGGTGAATACTCCTTTAACTCCTCTTTAGTTAAAGTACAAGCAAGGAATAATAAAGTAGTTTTAGTACCTTGAGCTATTTTGTTTCTTGGAATACCTTTATTGAATCGAATAACTATATCGTGGGAATCAATCTCATCTCCAAATGATTGAGATAATATTTTCTCTGAATTACCTACAATAGCAACTGACTTATCCTTAAGTAAGTCTTTTAATTTATTAAGAGAAGTGAAGCTCTCATATTTGAGCATCTCATTCTTATCATATTCTTTACCAACAAAGTGGAGAAGATAAACATCATGCTCACATAATGGAGTTTCATAACTTCTATTCCTACAATAATTATACTTTCTATCAATAAAAGTTATTTTGTCATTAAACTCAAGATTGATTATAGTTTCATCATGAGCATTAACTATTTTCTCTGAATGAAGTCTCCTAAAGCAACGATTAGTAAAGTCCTGATTTCTCAGTTCTTTTAAGTTCATCAGCATCATTCCAGTTAATGCATACTTCTTTAGTCCTAATTCTTGAGCTTGCTTCTTACCTATTTTATAACTTTCAGTAGCACAGATAAATTGACATGGTGTATTCCATAGTGAATCTAATGGTCTTTGACATAATACATCACAATCAAGGAATAGTATTTTATCATATGGAAGCATAGGTAAAAAGAACTTAAAATAAACGTGCTCCTTCATCCTATCATTCTTTCTAAATTTAAGATCGAGATGAGATGTATCAACACTTATTTTAAATACTCTTGCACCTTCTATTTTTAAGTCCTCTTTAGTTAATACTGCAAATTCAACATTTTTATTATATCTTCTAACAGAGGACATAGACAGCTTCATAAAAGGTAAGTACCTTTTGTCACATACATAAGCTACTATTAATTTATCCTTCATAAAATTAATTGGACATGACAGGAATCGAACCTGCTACCTTCTGTATGCCATACAGACGCTCTCCCAAATGAGCTACATGCCCTAAAATATTAGCCAGGGAGGGACTCGAACCCTCACGATCTTGCGATCAGTAGATTTTAAGTCTACTACGGCTTCCGTTACGTCACCTGGCCATTAAATCATTCCTTCTTCCATTCCTTCAATTCAATCCCATGCTTCTTGAAATAGTCAATTAATGGACCTCTTTCACTGCATGGATTATCTGGAGTTTCATAAACTAAAAATACAATTGAATCAATTTTGACCCTATCATTAATATAGATTGTATATGTTATTTCCTCACAAGCATCAATTAGTTTATCAAAATTAACTTTCTCCAACCCTTCCCTGTATTGAGTTAAGAACTTGCAATTTTTAGTTCCTACTTTATGATGCTCACAAGGACAACCTTCAGCATTACATGATCCAGGATTCAGCATTTCTGCTCTGAGTCCTAGATAAACTCCATTTTTATTCTTGAAGGTATGAGTTCCAGTTTTAAAATCATGGAACCATTTTGGATCCCATAAAGCTGTAGAAAGTGGTAGGATATTTGAAGTGAAGAAACGTATATTATAAAAGTAAGATACGTAGTAATTCATTATATTCTCTCATATTTCATATTGAATATTTCAGGTTTTTGAACATCTAAAGTTCCATCTGGTAACTCAACAATCATATCACCTATTTCAGCTCTCTTTCGGTTGACTCTAGTATGAACATATAGTTTGTTCCTTTCAAAGAAGAACAATCCTACTTTTCTTCTGAGTAATTCAATAAGTTCCTGCGACATAGGATCACTATATCGGAACGCATTAACTACTTCACATACTCTTCTCTTGTATTTCATCTACCGTCAACCCTATTTATCATTTAAAATCGAATGGAAATAAATTGAATGAAAGATATTTCAATTTATATTTCTTTACTAATTTACCAAAACGATTAATGATCTTAATGATACATTTTCCTCTTTTGATATCCACTGTAACTAATAAGTCCTTATTAGCTGTAACTAATATTGACTCAAGTAGTTTAATATTTTTCTGAATTAACTTATTAGTGATCCAACTAGATAAGCCAATACAGAACCCTAAATTATAAGGGAGTACTAATTCAGTTTTTCTATTTACTCTTACCTGAACATGCTCCCCATTGTCCACTGTTACTAAGTGGACAACAGGGAACTGCCCAATTCTAGAGTAAAAGCTAAGCAACTCATTCAAGTATTGTATTGAGTCCATAACTTACTCCATGTAAACTGATCCTAAGCTTCTAATTCATCAGCTACTGGACTTTGATTCATTGAAATAATGAACTTAAATCCATCCTGTTCTAACATATGAAGAACATTAGCTGTATCCATTAAAGCAGTTTCTTTCGTATTTGATAATGCTTGATAATCATCAAGGATTGGAGTTAATCCAATTAAGTCAGCTTCTTCAACTTTAATTTTTCCATCCTCAATGAAGCTCATTACCATTGAGTTCATGTTAATATCTAAATCAGTATCAAATACATTAGTAATACCGGATTCAAGATGATTGATTTTCGGTAAGCTAATGTCAGTTACTGATTTATTCATTGCATAAACACGATTAATATTTGATAACTCAGATGATTCTTCTAAGTCAGTTCTAATGATAAACCATAGCTCATATTTTAAAAAAGATAAATATGCAATCATTTTATTGATTCCAATAATATCTTTTTGAGCTAGTTTATCTTTTAACTTACCTAGAATATTTTTGACTTCATCATCCAAGTTAATACTAGTCATGATTTTGTCAACTTCAGAGCTCATGTGATCAAGAATAGTAGATTCAGCATCATCAATTTTAGCTCTATTATTGTATTCAGTATTGATATGATAATTAGAGTTACCTAATCTTTTACCGAACACAGTATCAATTACTCTTTCCATCTTATTTCTCCTTTAAAGACCAAGGTAGTCTGCAATATACTTAATGGTTTTCATCACATAATAATGATGATCCTTCTGCAATCCAGACTTTAAATAATCCTTGAACTTTTCTGCTTTTTCAGTAAGAGATTGACACCTCTTTATTTCATTATCAATCTCAGCTTTTCTTCCTGGTTCAATACCAGTAAATCTTGGAGAAGTAATGATATATGAGATATCATCTATACCAACCTCATTATTATCCTTCTTACCATGAGTTTTGATATAATTAGCTACTTCTTCCATGCCGAATTTATCCTGACCAATCATCAGAGTGGTCACATCATCACCTAAATATACTGAAGCTATTCTTCTAAGCATCCAGTTCACAGTATTTTTACACTGTGGATTACTGCAAATAATATCACTACCTAAAGGTACCATGACTTCTTTACAGCAATCACATTTAAGTAATTCCTCAAAATTATTACTTTGGACCAGTACTTTATCAACTTTTGGAATAACGTTACCACTTTTGATCATCTTAACTGTAGCACCTACTCCAAGACCATCATTGATAATCTTTTTATAAGGTCCAGCTTTGACTTTCTTAACATTAGTTCCATTAAGTTTAACTGGGTTAAGTCTTAAAACAGCTGACCAAGTACCAGTTTTATCACTGAAGGTCTTCTCATACCCAATTACTTGAGTTGTTTGACTTTCAGTAAAATATATCTTGTTAATGAATAACTGGTGAGTTTTAGAACAATAAATACAGCAACCATCAAATGGAATATCATTCATTTGACCTGTAGCCATAAGCATTTCCATTACAGAACCTGTTATTTCATAAACATGACTACGCATAAACTCAAAACGAGCTTCTGCAGTTTTACCTGCACAACCAAATATTTTAAGCTCAGCTGATCCTGGAGTGAATTCAATAGCATTCATATATCCATTAGCTTGACTACGATTACCTTTGCTAATTGGAACTACTAATTCACCATATACCTCTGTAATATTTGGATCAATATTATGAGGTACTAAACCTAAAAATTTACTCCATTGACTAATCCCTGAAACATCGTTACCACGAGATACAATCATATATGGGTTACCATTACGATAGAATACAACTAAACTACTTCCATCATATTTACCCATTACAAATACATCTTTATCAGTTACTGATGGATCAGTTAATCTAAACATACTCATAGCTTTTGCTTTGAGTTCATCAAATGATCCGAACTTCTCATTAGTTTTAATCAATAACTCAGGGAAGTGGGCATTATAATTTAATCGAATACGATTAGTATTATAAGTTACATGATCCTTTACATTAAAATCAGGATCCTCCTTTTTGATCTCTGATTCTAATTCATCATATACTTGATCCGATACAACTACCTCTTTTCCATTATAAAACAAGTTAGCCCACTCAATAAGACGTAACTTCTTTTGATCCAAATTTAAGTTATCGAACATATTATCTCCATGTTTTCATTAATTCCACCGTTAGGACTCCCAGTTATAATACTGAGAGTCCTAACACTCATATTTATGGAATTAGTTCTTGATTCTCATTAGTAAGTTCGTAAGAGCTGATCTGAATTGTGCATTCTTACGATCACCAACATCTTCAGTAACATCAACTGCAAAGTCTTCAGCACCTGATGCAAGCATAGCTTCAACTTCCTGCTTACCATACTTTTGACCTTCATACCGATGTTTACCTACACCCATTACTACTTTATCTGTATAAGTAATAATTGGATTTGAGGCACCTTTTGCTTGAGAAACAAAGTGAAGTCTGAAGAATTCATTCATACCTACCAAAATAGGTGTTCTGATTTTTCTCCCAGTTACTCCATCAATAAGTATCTCTTTTCCACCATTTGGAATACCTACTTTTGCAAGCATCTCATCAACTAATTCAGGAGTTAATGTAGTATCAAATGGATCTACTTGAATTCTTAAATAATCACCTAATACAAAATGACCTAAGATATACTCACGAGTAATCTTATCATCAGGTAATTCTGCATAGAGGGTTTTCAAGATATTCCATTGATCATTTGTTAACTTATTCTGCTCTAATAGCTCTTTAAGTCTATGAGATAATTTAGTAAGTTTACATTCCATTACTGAGAAGTAATTTTTACGAGAAGCCATTGATAAAGCTGGCATCACGCATTCAATTACTGTACCTTTTAAGGTCCTCGGCATTTGATCATCTGGTAGGATAGCTACCAATACACCTTTTGAAGACGCACGGTTAGTTAGCTTATCAGTTAGTTTCATTCTATCATAATATTCTACTTCAATGTGGATGATGAAATCATAGATGGCATTATCTCTACCTCTAGGGAACTCCTCCACATAAACTGGATTATCATAGAATTTACGTTTTTCAGCTAAGCATTTATCTTGATAATCTTTCATCTTTTGATAGTAAATTGATTCACTATCAGCTTTTGGATTGATGCTTACTCTAACATCTACAACTTTACCATTTACTGCATATTCAGGTAACTTGTAAGTTACTTCTTCATCAACCTTTCTATTCATATCGAATATTTTAGCAATTACATTATGTACTTCATGTACTTTAATGTAACTAAAGATGATGTCATCCTTTTCGACTTCTTTTCCAATCGTAGGGAGTACACTCTCATCAAGAATACGATATTTCTCAGGTTCGAGTTTAATATCGATTTTCATTACTTCCTTATGATTGAGCTTAGCAACTGCTGACTCACTAAGTACAAAACCATCATCAGTTTCATAACCACGTAAAGTTGAATAAGCTGTAATTAATGGAACTGCTAATGCTAATTCACCATTCTTGAATGAGTTCAATGCAAATACTGGAGTACCAGTCCTAACTTTTTGACCCACTTCAACTACAGGTTCATAAACATTATATGTATGATTAGTAGTTTGATTATATTTACTAACTCTTCCAGGTTCATTGCAAGATACATATTGAATACGACCATCTTTAGTCTTAATCTTTACTGTATCTTTACTATCATTAATTGCAATAACCTCACCATCTTCAGGTGCTCTTACGCTAGTTTGAGTATCCTCATATAGCTTCTTTGAGAAAGAAGTATAGATAATACTTGGTTGACTAGCTGAAGTTGGAATAGCTTGTGAATTAAAATGTGCTGCTAATAAATCACGAATACTGTCATTTCTATTAATCATTGGCATGATTGAGGTAGATACTGACAATAAGCTAGCAGGATGACGATAATACTTAATCCCATCCAAAGACTTAGTTGTATGATATCTTGACCGTAAGGAATACTTATATACTCCATTTGCATTAAGCTTAGTAGTTTTTCTCTTATAGTCAATATTCTCAAATGATAAAACTGGAGAGTTCTGATATTCATCAATAGATACTCTTAACTCATTAAAGTTTTTATCATATACAAGAATAGATATCTCTTTGTCAGTAAATTTACTTGCCAAGGATAATTCATTCTTTAGGTTTACTTCAGCACCTTCAGCAGTTCTTACTGGGTCAAGTAATCCATCTAAGAATGGAGAATTGACAGGCATTTTCTCCATAGTTCTACTATCTAAGAAGACTATTTTATTCTTCTGTGATTGCATAGATAATGGGTTACTATCTAAAGTAGTTTGAACCATTTTCAAGGTAGTCATATTTCCTAAGAAGAAACGTTTAATACTTCCTTGAATAGGAAATGCATAAATACCTTTATGAATTGCTAACATAGGATATGACTTTTCCTTGATTTTGTTAGCATCACTTTCTAAGTGCTGAATCAACCCTTTTCTATAATCAAATAATTCTAAGTCCTGTGGAGTTACAGGCAACTCTCCTTTAAAGTCAGTATTTCCAGTAGCAATATCAACTAATTGTTGCCATGTTTTCTTATTGCTTACTTTTGGATCTATATCATCAGTGTCTAAGATTAGTTTCATCTTCTCTACTACTGGTTTAGATAATTCATAATCTCTAACTTCCTTATATTCATCAGGAAGTGACTGACCATCCATAATATACTGATTAATTACATCATATGGAAAAGTGTGCTCATTACCTACTTTTACTTCATTGCTCTTAGTATTAATATATAATCCAGAGAAAGAAGCACCTACTGTTTGCTTACCTCCATAAGTTTTAATGACTGGTCTAACTAAAGCTATGTTGATAGTCATTTTCTTAATTTCAGTAACACCTTCCATTTTTGGAACATCAAAAGTGAATCTCGATGACTTTAAATACTGTCCATCCTCATAGATATCTCCAGTCACTTCGTAAGTCTGACGTGTCTTATCCTCATGTTTTAACACGACTGAAGTAACTTTTGATTCAATTTCCCTCTTTTTAGCTTTCGCTTTTAATGAGTACACTGCCGTGACAAACTCTTCTATAGTTCTCATTAATTTATCTCCTATCTCACCTTAATAAGGAGTAGGATATTTCTCAATACCCTACTCCCGTAGTACTGTACTATTTTCTAAGCATTAGTTTGAGTAAAGGATTATCCTCACTCAATCCAATATTAGTTTCCATATCTTCATCTAAGTTATCTAAGTTAGTTACTGCATCTTTGATACCTTTCTTAGTTGATCCATAAGCTAAGCGAGTGATGAAGTCCTTCTGATTAGTCATCTTTTTCTTGATACTAAAATCAGAAGTAACTAATAACTTAAAGATAACTTCCGCCAAGTCCATATTTAATGGAGTACTAGATTTAGCAACTTTATTTAAGTTTAGATAGAACAAGTAGAATGCATGTTCTTTATCTGTTAACTTAAGTAGTGCAGGTAAGTCTAATACTGCAGATGAAATACGGTCACCATATTTAACTTTATATCCTTCAGGGATAAAGTAAGTAGTTTTGTTATCAATAGTACCAATAATCTTATCATCAAGATATATTTTACCATTCTTATAAGTTACCACACCATCTTTATAAGCATAGCTGACTTCTTTATGAGAATGATAATTTGATAACTCATAAAGTTTATTGGTTACTACTTTCATATCTAATAAGGAAATGAAGTTAGCCAAACGATAATTTACGTTAAGTAAGTTAGCATTAATGGCAATCACATCACCTTCTTTGATATACTTTCTATTGATAACTTCTTCTGATGGTTTTATTTCATGACCAAGTCTATATTTTAGACCTCCAATAACCATATAACCATCATCACCCTCAGCTACTTCTTCTACTTCACCTGATTTGAGAGCTCTAATATCTTCATTGATGAAGTCATTCAAAAGAGCACCATACTTCAAGGATAACTGACTCTGAGTCATAAACTCAGTTATAGCTTTTGCGTAGTTGGTACCGATTCTTGACTGATCAGCAAGTATTTTAGCAGAAGTATCAGATACCTCATCACGATATACTATTGCAGAATTATTTGAAGCTGTTGATTTTACAGCTACATAACCTGGAATATCGGATTTAATATCTTTAAGAATAACTCTTTCTTTTGCTTCTTTCTCAGGAACAAATACATAAGAGTTAGTTTTACCTACTTCTTTACTATACTTGAAGTTAAGTGAAGCTAATACTAGTTGTGTCTGGTTAAATCCACCACGAGGAATAGCTTCTCTCTTGACACCTAGAATCTCACGTTGAGTATGAATAGCTGAAATGTACTCTTCTTCAGATAGACCTTCTACCAATGCTGAATCCCCAATCTTTACTTTACCTTTTGAATCCAATCTAATATATGGTGTATATAATGATTGTAAGGTTTTCGTATTAATTCTGGATCCAGATAATAGAATATCTACATTACTATCTGGAAGCTTTTTAATTTCTCTTCTCAATAGTGAAGGCACCATTTCAGTAACTTTCTTCAACTTTACTTCTTCTGATAATTTATCATTCTGAAGTACCTTATCAAGTTCAGGTGACATATTCTTATACAAGTTAACTGTAGGTAAAACATCAATACCAACTAAAGTAGCTATTTCATTACCAAAGTCTCTAAGTTGAGTAATGATTTCTGCTCTATTTGGTCTATCAATTAAACCTGCAATAACTCGTACTAACTTTTTCTGATCAAGTGCATCAAGTTCAATAATCAAATCAATATCTACACCAAGAATACGAGATATTTTTTCACGACCATAAGTCGTAGATTTATTCGGCATTAGAATGATTTGATCATCTACTTCGATTTCACCTTTATTGAATGCTTCTTCAATACTTTCGAACTTATCAAACTTACGTGGATCTTTATGTTTCTTAATGATTGTAGCACAATACAATCCATAAAGACAAGTTGGATTAGGAACGAAAGCTGGCTCGTGAGTTTTATCAAATACCCATAAGTTCTCAACATTCATTCTTGAATCAAGTAATTCTTTTTGCTTATCATCAGTTACGAAGTATACTGCTAATTGGTCTCCATCGAAATCCAAGTTATAGGACTTAGCAATCAATCCATTAACACCAATAGCTGGCTCATCCCAGATGATAGGTTTAAATGCCATAAGATTATTTCTTTGAAGAGTAGGATTACGACAAACTAAAGCTACTGCATTATCCATAATATTTTGGAAGGCAATAATAGCTCTCTTATCCTGCTTCTCATATAGTCTCATAGCATCATATCTTTCCATGTTTTCCTCTTTCAATAAAGCATCAATAATCTGAGCTTGAAGAGCATGGTAAGCACCTGATCTTGGAACATATACTTCATTCAATTTTGCTTTCTGATAGCTTGCAGCATTCCATCTAATTGAAGCACCTACACGAGAAGAAATGGAGGAACGGACTAAACTTTCTTTCGCAGGTTTCAATAATGATGAATTAGCTGTATGCTGATTATACATCTTATTGAATAAGTACATTACTGTAGCTTTATCAACAGATGATAGTTTTAGATTATGTTCAACACCATAGCAGAACTTATCCATATAAATCAATGATTTATATTCGAAGTGGATTTCTGGAAACTGCTTCTTGATTGAACCATTAATCATTGGGAACTTAGCTTTTCTAAGTCCAGGTGAGATAATTGGCAATACTGCATTTAAATGCTCAGCCAAAAAGTCAAGTGGCTTTCCATTTATAGTATATTCAATTAATCGATTTAACCCTTCAGTACCTATTTCTTCAACTGGAGTATCTTTTTCAATTTCCTCCATCTTAAATATGTACTTTTTGTTAGTTTCCCTGTGAACTAGATACATTTCTTTCTTCTTATCTTCTTTCTCAGCTTCGCTACCTTCAACTACTTCATAAAGCTTAAAAGCTGTAGAATAAAGACTAATCAATGCATCTTTATCAAACTTAGGCAGTCTAATACCTACGCTAGCTAACTTCTTAATCAGTGAAGCCAACTTTAAATTGGTCACGATTACGTGGCTCATATGATAATAGGCATAGTTGTTAAGATATGTCTCTTCATCATACGCCGTGATGCCACAAATAGGACATTTACCTGCAGATACTCCTCCGCATCTACATTTAAATGGTAAACCAAAGACATACTCATCATAGATACCACCAATTTCTGCTCTTGGTGAAGTACCTCTTAAATCATAATCAGTATAATCTTTGATTTCTCCTATTGAGTGAGCAATAATATATGGATCGGAACTTAATACAATCTTCATTCGTTTTATCTCCCTTACTCATAAGTACTTAACCAATCAAAAGCAGAAATATCATTAATAGCTGATAATGCTTTATAATTGGTCATTTGTTCTTTCCATTGCTCTTTAGTGATACCAAACTTAGTTAGATAATAATCTAATGGTTTGATAACAATATTGTGCTTTGTTCGTTTGAAATCACTCAGGAACTTAGAAACTATTTCCTTCTCTTCAGGAGTGAACTTTTCACCGAACTTTCGAGATAGTGCTTTATAGAATGCACCAGTTTTGAAACGAAGGATATCTAAATCAGTATATCTTTCTTTCATAAATTCAGCAATAGCTGGATTTACTGTGCTTCTAAAGTTAGCAACTACATCGTCTAACTCTTTTGTACTAATGAAGACCTCTTTAACAATATCATTAATGATATCATTAATTTTCATATTATCTTCATTAATATATGCGTATTCCGTATTAATCTTTTTAAGTTTGAAATATTCATTATATTTAATGTGTGCTTCTTTAGTCATTAAATAAATAACATTACATACTTTGACCAAATAATCAGGAATACTGGACACCGTGGCCATTAAGTTGTTGAGAACATATTCTTTCTTGATCTCATTGATAAATACATCAGGCTGACTATTTTCCTGAGCTGCTCCGTACTCATCCTCCAACTTCATATTCTTACTCTTTACTTCAGTCGATTTCAAACGTTCAATCTTTCTCTGTACAATCAAATTAGAACTATTTGTGACCTTTAATAGTCGAGTAATTGTATCAGTCATTGTGTCTGTGTTTTCTAAACTAATAGTACCAGTACCTACTTTTGCCATTACTTCCCTCCAAAAGTAATTCTCTTCATTATTGCTTGCTTAGAATGACCATATCTAGCAATCAACGTAGTTGTTACTCCAATCATATCAAGAGAAGATGGATAATCTTTACTCTTTCCAAGAACTGGATTAAGTGACTCATAAACTACGATATCATTCTCTTTATCGAGAGCAACATCTAGTTTTGCAGCTATGTCTAATCTACTAAACTTCTGGATCTGAATATCAACCACCCTATCCCAAAGTTCTTCGATTGATACTCTTTCATCAATTAATCGAGTATCTGTAGCAAACTGATCTGCATCAGGAGTCATAGCAATTAATGATCTCATATTTAGATTGTTTGTCATAGCAGCATAGCATGCATGCAAGGCTGATGGATAAGTTCCACCAGCAAAGTTTATATCACAGGGATACTTTGGATTTAATATCTCTGTAACTGCTGTATCCTTAGTTATTATCATTAGAGGTCTCCTGAGCTTTTGCTTGTTCAGCAGCTAATCTTTCAGCTTCCTTTTCAGCTTTAGATTTGCGACCTCTTTTTCTTTTAGGTTTAGCTTCCACTGCAGGTTGTTCAACTTTAACTTCAGGAGTGACCTCTTCGATCTTTACTTCTACGACAGGTTCCTCAGGTTGAACATTAGTTGTGATAATAACTTCTTCAGCTTTAGGTTCTTCTGCAATAGTTACACCACCATTAATAATAACAGGAGTTTCTGAAACAGGTTTTACTTCTTTCACTTCTTCAATAGGAGAAGTAATTTCTTCTACTTTAACTTCTAATTTAGAAGGCTCAATGAATTTAGCTCTTTTTGAATTCCACCCTGTTAAACCATTATACAATGCATTAAGAGTTAAGGTATGACATGAGTAACCACCCTCACTCATAATTGTAGCTAACTCAGTATGAGTAATCATCTTACCTGATTTCATAGCAGAGTAAAGTTTATCAATACTTTGTTTAGTCATAGAACCATAACCATAGTATTTCATGAAACGTTTGAGACTTACTTTCTCATCCATTTCGAATCTAAGTTTTGGGTTGTTAGCTAATGCTTGCTGCCGTTCTAATTCCTTCTGTTCATTTGACTTTCTTCCCATTTTAATCTCCTTATCGGTCACAAAAATAGTGCATCCTTATAAAACGGATACACTAACTTCAAACCAATCAAAATATCTCAAAGATACCACCGTTTGGACTCTCGTTTTATTTCCGTTTATTTTTAATCCAAGCTGCAATACCTGTGATAATACTTGCAATAGCAGTACCAATAACTATTGCTAATCCTTTATCAACTTCTGCAATAAAGGATTTACCTGATCTGAACTTCTTATTTGTACCTTCACTAACTCGGAGATACTCATTATCGACGAAACGTACTTCATCTTTTCTTATTGGTTTTACTACTCTTGCCTGATTTAATTCTTTTGCCATATTAATCTCCTAATTATATATAAATAATACATCAATCAATTTTTGATGAAATATATTAATACTATCATCAAAAAGATAGTCAGAAAAGTCTGACTTCAAAATATCAGTTACTAC
>Ga0256872_10000057_pt1 | contig 20731 bp, 22 predicted proteins | sample RumenRJG_08RNA_FD_186119 | JGI IMG/M metagenome (GOLD analysis project Ga0256872, IMG submission 186119) | Metatranscriptome of bovine rumen microbial communities from Lethbridge, Alberta, Canada - Rumen RJG_08 (Metagenome Metatranscriptome) | ecosystem: Host-associated > Mammals > Digestive...
CTGAATATAAGCACGACCTTATGATTGAGCGTGGTATAATTACTGATGACACAATTGATTTGACTGATAAGAAAGTATTGGCATCAATAGCATAAGGAGAAATTAATGGCTACTAAAAAGAAAACTGTAGCAAAAGGAACTTCTATAAAGAATACACAACAAGAGTTTATAAATGCTAACGAATATATTAGAGATGCATATGCTATTTATGGTAAGCATATTGTAGGCTCAGGGTTTCAAGAAGGTCGTCAATTTTGTGATATTCTTGATGGATTAAAAATTTCATACAGACATTATATTCAAGCATTGTATGAGGGTGCTAAAGGTTTTTCTAAAGCAACCTCATTTCTTGGTGATGCATTAAAGAAATATCAATTTACGGGTGACGCTTCAGGTAATGAAGTTTTAGCTAATCTTGCAAATGATTATAAATGTTCAGAAGTGCAAGGTAACTCTGGTACTAGAACAATGTCATTAACAGCAGGACCGTCTGCCGCTCGTTATGTTGAATATCGTCTTAAAGATGAGATTCGTTCACAACTTGATAAGATATTTCCATATGTTCCAAGTGAAACAACAATTACAGGTTATGAAGAAAAGCGTTACATTCCTACACCTATTCCTCTTGCTCTTATAGCAGGAACAGGAGCAGGTATGGGAATTGGTATTGCCAATAACTTACCAGCATTTACTGCAACATCATTGCTTGATGCCTATCTTAATGATGACCCTTATAGACTTCGTGCAAATTATGGATATACATTGAGTGACCTTTGTGGATATGACGATGAAAATCTTTGGTTTGACCACGAAACTAATAAAGTTCTTAAATGGTCAGAGAAAAAGAATGATTGGATTGAATCACAAGGTGTAGAAACATATGAACCATCTGAGTTTAATAAAGAACAACTTCAACTTGCTTGGAGTGGTGAGAAGTTTAAACTCGAACTTGGAATACCAATGTATCGTTGTGAGATTAAAGGTGTTCAAGGTATTATGGTGGTATGCGACCCAAAGTGGTTCCCTTGTTATCGTTCATCACAAATTGAAGAATGGGAACAAGCAGGTTATATTGAAGTTAAAGATGTATCTGATGAACTCGGTAAAATGTTCTTCAATATTACTGATGGAACTCGCAAGGTCAAACTTGATGATTTGGCACAAGAAATTTGGTACAACTGTGGTTTGTATAAAAAGAAATCATTTGATATCAAAATATCAACAGGTGCTATAACAGGTCGTGTAGGTATTGGTCAATGGTTAAATTTTACTTATAATAATTATAAGAAACTTTACAAAGAATATATTTCTGATGAGTTGAGTAAACTAGAATTTCAAGAAGCACTTTGGACTAACTTTGAGTTTGTTGCTGATAAATTAATTCATTATAAGCCAGAAGAAATGTCTGATAAACAAGTTTGTGATGCTTGTAATAAAGATAAGAAACTTGCAGCAATACATAAGAAACACCCAGAGTTGAAATGTACTCTTGATATAGTTCACGCTATTGGTCAGAAAGCAATTAACACTTTGCGTAATGCTGATTCACAATCTCATCTTGATAAGATTTATGAAGATAGAAAATACTTCAAAGGAATCAAGGTAGAAGATGAAATAGTATCATTCGTAAATTGTTGGGATAATTTGTAAACACGCCTTAAGTAAAAATATATAATTAATAAAGTATAACTATTTGGGGTTGAGCGTTATAGAAGCGTTCAAACCCTTATAGTTAGAAAGGTTAACTATATGAATAATAGGAAGAATTGTTGGTATATAACAACTAATCTTAAAACTTGTTTGAATAATCTTAAACGAGATGAAGATTTGGTTAAAGCGACAATATCTAAAGCATTATCTGATACACATAACAATACTGCTGTCCGTAATGCTATAGATAATATAAAGTCATTTATGTTCTATAGATTACTTGATGAAAGTTTTATAGTTGTTGATTCAAAATTAAAGCAATTTTGTAATACTGAAGGTTATTTAGCAATTAACTATAGATACTTTATACCAACATCATTTGGAGTAATATTGTATGAGTAAGAAAGAATATACAATAGACAATGAAACTTTTATTGCTAAAGATGTAAAAGAATTTAATAAAATTAAAGATGAAGGTCAGTATAATATGATTATGCAAGGCAATGATGTTAAAGACATTCTTGGTTGGACAGGTCATAAATATACCACATTTATTTTTAATTATGATAAGATTTGTGAAGAGTTAGGTGTTAAACCTAACAAGGATTAATCAATGAGAATTGTGTTAGATAAATTCACTGATATGAATAATACACCACATACTATATCATTGGATTTTGACAATGTACTCTGTGTAATTCAAGATACAAATATTATTACAGTAGTATTACCAAATTGTCTGATTAGAATTAACAAAGATTCAACCGACTATAACAGGTATACTGAAGACGGTTCTCTTATAGTTGAAATTGGTGAAGTATATTGTGAATGCATTATGAAAGCTTTGTCGGATTTCAGTTATATTATCAAGCGTTAATAAAGGGTTCATAACCTTATATTTATAAACATATAACAAATCAATAGGAGGTTTTGTTATGAATAGTATTATTTGGGTTCGTGGTGATATTTTGAATGTAAACAACATCGCTATGATTTCTGATGCAAGTACAGATAAGGATTATATTATTGAAATCAATCTTGCTTCAGGTGCAAAAGTTACAAAGAACTTCGGTGACAATAAGCGTGAATACAATGCTTGGTTCCGCGAATTTGGAAATGCTTTTGGAACAGAAGGAACTTCAGAGGAGTAATCCTTGAGTTCTCATAAAATTTATATTGCTTCACCTTTCTTTAATGAAGAACAGTTAAAGGAAGTTGAGCAAATAGAAATGATTTGTGAGAAATGTAAATATGATTATTTCTCTCCTAGAAAATCTCAATCAACAGACTTCGTTAAAACTTTAGAACAAGATGATTGGTTATTTGAACTTGGTAAGAAGTTTTTCTTTATAGATGATATCGTTCAGTTAGATGAATGTGATATGATTATTGTGAATCCTAATAATTATGATAGCGGAACCTTGTTCGAACTTGGTTATGCTATCGCTAAAGGATTGAAGATATTTCCGTCACATCAAAAGTACGATAGGTTTATTAAAGATACTATTATCAAAGTAAATCAAACTACTGATAGATATGGTTTAGTTTATACTGACGAACATACTAAAATTGCATATGTGTTTGCTGAAACATCTGATGAAAAGTATGAAGGTTTTTCTAAGGTAATGCTTGGATATCTTTATGCTAATGGATTCAATATTAAATATTTTGATGTTCCAAGAAAATCAAACATTATGCTTACAAGTGCTTGTTCAGTTTATGAATTTGTACATGAATGTGATTTGAAACTTGCTAAACAACTATTATTTGATTCTCATAATGAAGATAAACTCAATCAATTAGTGAAAGAGTGTGCAACATTTGTAACAGGTCGTGTTGATGATTAATCTAAATACGCAGAGAAAATTTGAAGGAGAATGGTAATGTGTATTAATTTTGTAAGGAAGGGTTTCTAATGAAAAGATATATTGACCCTTCTGTAAATATTATTTCATCTAATCGTGATATGTATCACGAATATTCAAATGATAAAACTAACTTCGGAATTGGTTATGACCTTTGGTTAAAATCAAGAAGAAGTATTGTATCTCGTGGTAACACAGGACTAACTGTTGGTAATGAAACCATTGAAGACGAAACTGAATATGTAAACCGTATTCGTAAGATGAATCTTCAATATATGAATAATGAAGTATATACTTTAGAGTTTCAAGGTTCTGTATTATTCAGAGATATTTTGTTTACCTTAAATAAATGTGGGTGTTGGGCAGAAAGTTTAAGATTTGTTAATTCAACATTAAATGGTTTCAATGAAGGAAATTATCCTATATCTTCAGAGTACAAAGATATACCTGAATGGGAAGAACAGTTTAACAAGTATATGTTGAAATGTATTGAAACTATGATTACAGATGAGAATCGTGTTGAGATGCCTTATTCAGTTACTTCAAAATATTGGGTAACAATGAATTGGAAGACATTGATAACTTTCTTATCTATGCTTAAACTTAAGATGCCTTTCTTTTATAATATTTATGGTAAACTTATAGAAGATGACTTTGAAAATAAATATGATATCAGATTAACTGATTATTATGTTGAATATATAGATTCAAGTATTGCTCAGTATTTTAGAAAAGATAATAGTATTATCGAAGGTGCTGATTTTGAATCACCTGAACCATTAATTCGAGAAAGTTATAATACTCTTGGTGATACTGTAATATTAAATAAAAATATTGGATTGCTTTTGTTCTCACAATTCTTAAGGCAACAAGATTCAACAATGAAAGGATTTTATGATTTACTTGTTCATACTGATATAGAAGAATTTAAGCATAAAGTATTCAAAGCTACTACAAATGTACCTTGTACATACATTGCTGATGAATCGAGATTCCTAAGAACAATTCAAAATAGAATGTGTTGGTTCAGTATGAGTGGTGCTAATCTTGAGCATCCTAATTTGTCTTGGTCTGCTATCTTAGATATAATGCTTAAGAATATGACTAATGAACAGAAGTTCAATTTAATGCCTTGTGGAACAATTAAACTTAAAGATAAGAATGGCAAAGAACATGTTTGTGTTAATTGCAAATATTATGACGATGTTAAGTTTAGAAAAGAAGGTGTTGAATTGAGAAATCTACCTTGTGGTATTTTGTATATGAATAGTGATTATATTCATAAGAGAATGTCTCAAGATGGTAATACAATTATTTCACAAACCTATCTAGACTATTATAACAAACTTAATGAAGATGGTATTAAGTCTAGAAGTAATGTGGAAAGGGACTAATATGAAAAATGTTCTAATGACAGGTGCTTACTCTGGTCTTGGGAAAAGTATTGCTGAGTATTATTATAAATTAAGTAATGATATTAAAGTATACAACTTTGACGAGAAATATGAATTTACAGAAGTACCAAGAAGTTTAGATTATAGAGACCGCAAAGTAATTAATTTTAATATTGATGACGATGTACAAGGTTTTAATATTGAAACTATTATTGATTGTGGTTTCAGAGATAAACAACAATATGTTAATGAAGACCCTTTTGGAAGTGATATGGTTCAATCAATGAAAGATAATGTTGCGAAACTTTATTTTCTTGATAAGCATTTTCACGATTCATTAATTAAAAATCAAGGAATATTTATTGGTATTGGTTCAAATGCTTCGTATATGCCAATGACAGCATCTTCTAATTATTGTATGAATAAAGCTGCATATGAAATGTGGTTCAAGGTTCGTGCAAGAGAAGAGGATAGACTTCAAGGAAAGTTTCAATCAATATATGGTGATTATGTATCATATATTTGTATTAATCCTATTTTGATTGATGATACTCCTATGCCTACTAATCTTATGTATGAAACTATGGTGAAACGTGGTTGGTCATATGATGAAACTTATAAGGATTATCACAAACATTGTCATAATGGTATATCATTAAAAGTAGAACCTACAGCACAGTTTATTGTAGACTTGTGCACACATAACTATTCATTTGCAAGAACCCTTAGTGGTTCTGTTCTCAATATTGGCGGAAACTTATAGAGGTATTCTAAATGAAAAAGAAGATTTTTGAAAGACCTATGGATAAACAAACTATCAATGATGGTATCAAAATTGATATGAGTTGGGTTATTGGAAAGTGTAGAATTGTTATCATTAAAGAGATGATTAAGAAACTTAGTAATCTAACTAAAATTAACACTATCATCTATTATGATGCATACAAAAATTTGTCAACATCGTCACAATATGTAATTGTTGAAAGAGTTGCTAAGGATACGGTTACTATTTATTATACTAATGACCAAAAGCTTTCTAAGAATGATAAAATAAATTCATTCGATAAGATTCCTTATCGTGAAGTTATGCCTAATCAAGTTCTTAATGCTGTATCATATAAAGAACTTCAGTATAATATTCCACACGATAGAGCATTGGAACAACTCGAAGATGACTTGAATAAAAAGATTGCTAAACGATTTAAAGAAACTGTATCTTGGACTGCACCATCTAAAATTTTTGATGATACTCGTTCTCAAACAGCTTTTAATCTTATGTCACCATTTGCAAAGCTTTGGAGTGATTCTCTAAAATGAATACATTGTTTGAATTAATTACCAATCCGTTCAACAATCTTAATAAAGTATTCAGATATAGCAATACAACATTAATGGAGCGTGAATCTACAGCAGAACACGAAATATTAATGCAATGTATTGCTTTATATCTATATGACAAATATCCCTTTCTAAACATTAGGGATATTTGTTATAGAATACTTGTTCATGATATGGATGAAGCATTGGCTGGTATATCAAGAAAAGGTATTATAAGTCCTGTTGGTGATATACCAAGAGATATTAAATATTATAATGATGATACATATTATACTATTAAAAAAGTAGTTGATAGTAATATTCAAAATAATATTCATAATAAAAAGATTTTTGAAGATATTAATAATGCTAAAGGTGATGATTCATTTGAAGCGGTTGTAGTTTCAATACTTGATATGCTTCAGTCTATTATTAAACTTAGAAGAGAATGTTATCTTCAGAGTTTTGATTATGTTATTTTGTATCGTCTTGATGAATGTCTCGAAAATTATAATAAAAGAGTAACTGAATATGCTTATGCTTTTGACACAAAGGATAAGAAAAAGTTACATAAAGAATTTAAAAATATTTATACAGAATTAATAAAAGAAGTTAAGAAGCAATTTAAAGATAAAAGGATTGATAAATGAGTAAACTCTCTTTCAAAGATAAGCAGACTAAGTTCTTTAACAACTTGGAAGACAATCGTGAATTCGACCCAATGTTTTTATATACATTAGTTCGTAGAAACAAAAATCATATTTACTTCTATAGTGATGTAGATGAAGTATCTCAATTTGTTCTTATACAATACCTTAATGAAGCACAATCAGATATTTTGGAAGACCATGCTCTCGAACTTATTGAAGGTAAATATGTAGAAGGTATTTTCTTACATATTAATTCAAATGGTGGCTTGTTATCATCTGGCTTTGCCATATATGATTTCATTAAGCGTATGAAGATTCCTGTGTTTGGAATTGTAGAAGGTGTAGCAGCATCTGCAGCCTCTCTTATTCTTCTTGCTACTGATAATAGAGTTGTTACAGATAATTCCGTAGTATTGTTTCATCAACTTAGCTATGGAATTGATGGTACTATGCAACAACACACTGATGCTCATATCAATGCTGAACATGCTATGAACAAATTGATGACCATTTATCTTAATGAAACAAAACTTGGTTATCCTTTGAACAAAGATGGTTCCATTAGAGAAGATGCTATCAATGATATGTCTGAAGAAGAATTGAAAGATTATCGTGAAACAAATATCACAGAATTATTAAAGCGTGACTTGGAACTTGATAGATATAATTGTATTGCTTATGGTGTTTCTATTGATGAAACTTCATTTGAAGAAGAGAATGAAGAAGTAGAACTCACTGAAGAAGAGCAGGCTAAGGCTGATGCTTATGTTGCAAAACTTATTAAACAAAGAGATAAGCAACCTACAACAAAAACAAAATCTAAGTCAAGGAAGAAGTAATGCTAAAGAAAGGTTCTTCATATTTCAAGACTGAACTTTCCTTAATTGAAGATGATAATATCAAAAACTTTGTTATTAAAGTTCTTGATAATGATATTTATGAAGGCAACTTTATAAATTCAGCGTCATCTACAGGAAAGTATCACCCAGATTTTTCAAATGATAAGAATGGTCTTGTTAATCATACTAAGGCTATGGTTAAAGTTGCTATGGTATTGTTGAGAGCAAGACCAGACCTTAATCAAGATATTGTTATAGCATCTTGTATACTTCACGATATGATGAAGTATTCTGTAGATTATAATCATACTCATACTGACCATGCTGAACTTATGTATAATCATCTTATGAGATTCTATACTAATGACATTCTATTTGATAATATTTCATCTCAAATTAAGATGATTGCTACTATCATTAAATATCATATGGGTTACTTCAGTAGTGATGATATCTCTGAGTATATGACAAGTATTAAAAATACAGGTTTCGAAGATTTTATTTTGCTTGTTCATTATGCTGATATGATTGTATCACGAAAGTGGTATGGTACAGATGATGTGTATGTAAAAATAAGTAAAGGAAATATTAATATATAATTATAAACGCTAAAATAACTAGCGTTACTAGACGGGGTAAACCCTTATATTTAAGAACCTAATAGGGAGGGTCAAAATGATTAATTATATTATTTCATACCGCTGTAGTTCATAGATAATAAATAGGCTGTAATGCTTGCTCTTAAAGAGTGAGCGTTACAGCAGGCGGTGTCCTACTAATGAATTTGAAAATTATTTTATAAAGGTGTGTTATATGGCTAGAGTAAACGACGGAACAATTCAATTTTCCTTAGACAAAAATTCATCTATGGAAGATTTAATTCGTGAAACATTTTATGTAACCCTTGCATTAAAGAGAGATTATGTAAGTGGTTTTGAAGTAGACAAAAAGACAAAAGAAGTTCTTGCTAAAACAGGTCGTAATCGTATGCAAGAATCTGAGTATGTTGGTGATGAAGGATTTGACTTCAATCCTTATGATGATTGGGAACAACAACAGAATGTTCGTGAAGATTTCTTGTATGCTAAAGATGATGATACAATGTTAAGATATATGGAAGCTATTTCGTATATGGATAATGAAGATTGGAAGAAAGCAATCATTGTTCAATTTATGAAACGTGGTCTTCATATGAAGTATCGTAATTCATTTAGACTTCAAGAAAAACTTATCACAAGTAAAAATGATGAGATAAGTAAAGAAGACAAGAAAAAATTTGAAGAAACAAACAAGTTTATAAATAGTGTCATCGAAAAGCGTATATCTGAATATGAACCTTTTATGGAAAAGCAATGGAAAGATTTCTTTTCTAGAATTAAAAGTTGTACAGATTACTATGATGACTTTAAAACATATTTAACAAATCGTGCTTCAATGATTGTAGATATGAACACATCTGTTAAAGATTTTATGCGTTACATTAAAGACAGTGCTTATGTTGGTTGTGAATTAGATGTTAATGCAAACCCTGATGATGTTCCAAATTATGGTGAACCTTATCTTAGCACTAAACGACAAGCAGTCAGAGATTTTAATGATGCTCTTGTAGACTTCAGAGACAATGTTAATAAGTTTATTAATATCAATATTGAAGAAGGCTGTAAGTTACTTGAAATTTCTGCAAGTCGTATTCGTGGTGATAATGTATATGCTTGTGCATTACACCATATGTACGAAATTTTTGGTATACAAGAAGATTAATAGAAAAATTCTTTAAGTGAGGAATTAATTTTATGGCAAACAAAAGAGTTGCTGATATCGTCATATTAAATGACAAAGAGTTGGAAAATCCTGCTAATGGATTTTTAGGAGACCCTGCTATAAAAGATTCAGGCTTCATAACTAATTGTCAAGATATTAATATGAAGACAGAAAAATACTTACCTTATCCTAAAGGTTTGTATGATGCACATATATTCCACAACGTCGGCAGATGTGGTTGGTGGTGTGGACAAAACCATGTGGTTGGAACAACTTGCCCTGTGTGTAGAGTTAAGGTTGTAGACAAAGACACATATATGACATCTTATGCTTTGTTTAGGTCACCTGTTCCATACATACAATTTATAAAGATTGCTGCATTGAAGAATGAACTTGCAAAGTATCTAAAATTGCCTGAAAAGAATAAAGGAAAATCTATCAGAGACTTTTGGTCTTTGTATTTGAAAGTATCTAACAAAGAATTTGAAGGTAGTACAACATACTTTGATTCAAACGGAAAACCTGTTCATGTTATGTTAACAGAACTTCCCGAAAATGGTGGAAATTATAAATATGCAGGATTATTTGGTCTTAAATATCTAGGAAGTCTTTATGACATTAATGGTAACAAACTTAATAAAGTTGCTGATTTAATTAATTACAATTTAGTTGTTACAAGTCCTGGTGTTAGACCTTTACATAAAGTTCCTAATGGAAATGGTACAGTATCAATTTCATTACCTACTGCTACAATTAACTATCGTGCTATAATATCATTTGCTCATTATATTAATGCTTTCAATGATAAGAATAAATTCTCATTAGTAGATTTTATGACTTGTTGTTGTGAACTTAATGCAATGATTAATAGACATTTTGCTGATAGTGAATTGTTGCAACCTAGTAAACAATCATTAGGTAGGTCATTTATTGATACTCGTGTAGGTAAATCATTAAGAGCAGGTATCGTTCCTGTCCTTGATTTGGAAATGAATAAGATAAGATTACCTTGGGGTCTATTCTATGAAGCCTGCCAAAGTGATATTATTGAAATTCTAACAAACAAACTTACTATCGAAAACAAAGATAAACCAGAGAAAATCATTGTTCAAGATGCTAAGAAATTATATAAACGAAGAGACCCAAGAGCTGTAGAAATTTGTGAAGAAGTTGCAAATAGTTCAATGTGTACTCTAACTCGTAACCCTTCTTTGCATAAGTTTTCTAAACATGCTTTCTACATAACCCTTTGGGACGAACCATTTATTGGTCTTGTACCAGCGGTAGATTCTCCGCTTAATGCTGACCATGATGGTGATACAGTTGCAGTATGGTTATATACAGACCCTAAAGATGTTGCTGTACTTATGAATATTACACCTGAGCATCTTTGGACATATGATAAGCGTTATGAATGTCCTATGACGTATTCAAAAGAACTTGCATATGGTTTGTATGTTGCTACAGTAGTTAAAGGAACCAAAACAAGAAAAATCTTTAAGAAATTGGAAGATGCTGAACAAGCATTTGACAATGGAGAGATTCAAGTTTGGCAAGAATGTACTATTAATTCTAAACGAACAACTTATGGTAGAGCAAAACTAACCAAGTTGAGTGGTATAGATATTGCTGAACTTATTGAATGTACAGAGAGTCGACTTAACAAAAAGTGTGGTGCTATTGACAAGAATGTGTTACCTGCTTTGATGATGGCTATGAATGGCAGACCAAATCGTGTAAAGGAATATCTTGATATTCAAAACTTTGCTCGAAAGATTGCTACAGTTGTCGGTCTTGGTCCTGTTCCATACCAAACACTTTTTGGTGGGTCAGAAAAAGAAATTCAAAAAATCATTAATAGTAAAGATTATAAAGGTACTGATGAGCAAATAATGCTTCAAAAGAAAGAAGCATTGCTTGACCTTTATAAACGAGAGATTCGAAAAGGTATCGAAAAGCTTCCCGAATCCAATATTGATGAATTGATGAAGACTGTTGGTAAAGTTAAACTTGAAACATTAGTCCAAGTATATGCTCCGTCTATCAATGGTGAAACATTGGAAGATTTGTCATCAAATATTGGTGATAGTCTTTTTGAAGGAACATCAGAAAGAACTTACACAAGTATGGCTGAGCATGACAGACAAACACTTAAACTCAAACAAGATATTGTACCTGGAGGGGGTCAATTTAGTTAAGGCTCCCTTTAAACCTATCTAATTGCTGGAAAATCTTAAAGGTAACTAAACTACAACATAAGAATGAAATATGTCTAAGTGTGAAGGTTTGAAAATTAGTTATTATAAGACAATCAGCAGCAAAGGCTCGAATAGAGCAATGTTCAACGACTATCCCTTTGTGGAGTAGAATGTAAGCATATGACATTCGAAATGGTAGGTACTCATTAATGAGTAAAGATATAGTCTACTCTCTATAGTGATATAGAGCCAATTTTGGTAATAAGAGTTGCGTACTTATTAAAATATTTATTAGGTTTAACCAAAGACAGTTGGAAAACATTTGTCTTGATATTAGATATCATAAGAATGATAAATCTGACGATACCGTTGGTATCATTCTTGATGGTAAATATGCTCAAGGAAGAACAGATGTTAAGACAGGAAAAGTTTATAAATCTCCTGTGATGGGTTTAGTAAGAGTAAAATCATTTGCAACATCTGAAAGAGAAGGTGTTGTATGTGGTGATGAAATTTCCCAATACAAATTTACTACTAAAGATGGTGATGGTATTGGTGCATCATTTGCAAGTGCTATTACTGAAAACCTTATGCAAAGTGGTCTTGCATTTAAGCATGGTGGTAACTTACGAAACCTTGAACAAATTATTGTAAAGTCTGTAGAAGAAGGTTGTGTAGAAGAAATCACAGAAAACTATATATTAATTGTCGGTAAGCACGAGTATAAGTATCCAATTACTAATAATATGATATTAATGGACGGTATTGAAGAAGGTTCAGTAGTATCAAAAGGTGATGGAATACTTAAGCAATTTAATACAACAAAGCCTGACCATAATTTGTCATTGATTAATACAATACTTGATATGAATGTTGCTGATGATAATCTTGGTGGCAAGTTTGAAAAGGTTTTCTCATATATAGTATCTGATGGTGAGATACACTATGGTAAAGATAGTTTTGAAGTTGGTGGAATTCACTATACAATGAATCCTAATGAAGTTTACTTCTATCCTGAAGGTTACAAAGTAACAAAAGGAACTCGTGTATCAACAGGTGCACCTGATATTTTATCTTTAGCAAATTTTACTAAAGACGAAGGTTTATTGTATTATATATTCTATTCATTTATTGTTGATGTCATTGGAGCATTCAGTAATTTTAACTCTGAACCTTTTGAACTTTTGTTTAAGCAAATAAGAAATGAAGGATACAGTGTTACTAATGCTTTGACAACATCACATAACTTCATACGACATCTTAACTATGGTGATTCAGTAAGCCTTATGTCAAAGACAATTGCTGAGGCTTATGATAAAACGAAGCCTTTGCATAATTCAGATGTTGAAGCATTAATCAAAGTTGATGATGTTGTAAGGTCTGAACTTGAATCAGCAAGTGTTGCTACATTACCTACTAGTAAACAATTAAAGAAGTTAAAGAATTATAAAACAAAATCAATCAATGGTGATTACTCTGGTTTGATTAAAGATATGTTTAAATCTGCATCAGATAAAGACGAATATGTTACTTACACTTGGCAAGACATTAAAAATTATTTGTCTAATAAGAATTCTGATTACGAAAATAAAACTGTCTCACAAATTAAACAAGAGTTTAGAAATTGGTTATCAAAATCTGGTTATGGTGCTTCTATTAATCCTTATATGCATTTGGGTAGAGATGTATCATTACAAATAATTTCTGATGCTAAAGATGGTGATAAACCTGTTGGCAAAGAAACTATACCAAGTTTTGATTTGGGTAATTCGTCCATTCTATTAAATCTTGTGCTTGGCATTAAACAAAATGACTAGCACTATGCTATGACAAATACACGAATAGTTTGAGTTTAAACTTGAACTGTTTGTTGTATTTTGTCGAGCGTTATAACAGCGGTTAAACCCTTATTTGTGGCTTAAGAAGAGCCACATTGGAGTAATTAAATGACTAACCAAAATCAGTTGAAGAAAAGATTAGAAAGCATCTATACCTTTTCTTATTGGAAGTATTCTTATGAAGTTGAAAACATTTCATTTGAAGACAAGACAGAAGACTTAGAATGTATAGTAGAAATAACAATTAAAACAACAGAATGGAAAACAAAGGTTGAATACAACCAAGAAAGAAAGCGTGATGAAGAACGTATTGATACCGAACATCCAAAAGTTGTTAATACATTCTACAATACTATATCGCTAGTTGTACCATTGTCTGACAATCAATTGTTGGATATTAATGGTAAAGATAGAGTTCAAATTAATTCTGCTCGATATAGACCATTGTTGAAATTCTATAACAAGTCAGCAAGATGTGGTGGATTGTATTTTAAGTTCGATGATGATGTTAATGGTACCATTGAATTCAATAATGGCTATAGCGTATCATTACCGTTCCTTTGTTTACACTTTGGTATATTCAAAGATGTTTATCCACAATTAAATATAGCAGAATTTACTAGACAATTTGAAGAGTTGTCTACTGATGATAAAAATGAATTCAAAGAACAAGTAAAGATTCTAGAACAAACAGAGATACCTCCAAGATTACTTTGCAAAATTAAAGTAGTATCACACGGAAAGATTAATTTAAAATCTACGAAGTATGATAAAGATTTCTTGAAGTTTGTAATCTCAATTATTCTTGGAAACTATACAGGTTCTGAAGATATTATTGAACTTACTAAAGGTCTTAATGAACCAACACCTATGGAATTCTTGTTTATGGATTCTATAAGTGGTTTGTGTTATGAATTAGGTTTGAATACTCAGACTATTCGTATGCAAATTAAACACGACTTTGGTAAATCACAAACTATTAAGCCTACAGTAATTCAAAGTAAGATAGATAGTTACTATCGTATGCAAGCAGAAGATTTTAGAGACGTTCAGGTCTCAAAAGATTCTAATGCATTGTCAACTATGTCACAGGGTCATACTATTTACTTCTATGACAAAGACAAAGATACACAGTCTTGGGAAAAGATGCAACTTTACAATAAGTATTTTGTAGGTGTACTTGACCCAACTCGTACTCGTGATGGTAACTTAAATAATGTTAATAATGAACTTGCACTTTGTACTCGTATTGAAGAAGACAATGTATTCATAACTTTGATTGATAAGAAAACAAAGAAAGATGTTGAATTGTCTTATGAAGAGTATATTGTGTCGAAAGTTCTATCAGTTGAAAACTATAAAAATGGTAAGATAATTCCGAACAAAAATGGAAGGTACACTTACTGTCAATATGGTGATTACAAAGAAACAACTGATATTTCAGATGTTAAGTATATCAGAAAAGCGTACAACTTAATGTCGTATGCTACTGCAACCGTTCCATTTGCTGATAGACAGGTTTCAACAAGAACACTTATGGCATCTCACTTCCTTGACCAATCAACACCTGTTATTGGTGCAAAGCCTGCTATTGTTCATACAAAAATGAACAAGTGGATTTATGAAAATAGCCCACATAATGTTAAAGCAGATTGTGATGGTGTAGTTACTGATATTTATGATGGATATATAAAAGTTTCAACCACTGAAGGTAAAACAAGAATACTTGGTCGTGGAAAATATTTCAACACATCAATGCATACTAGTAATGAGTATACTTTAGATGTTAAAGTTGGTGACAAATTCCACAAAGGTCAAATTCTTGCTCATACTAATTCATTTGTAGATGGTGAGTTTACTACTCAAGTTCCTCTTTATGTTTGTTATGGTACATATATGGCACAAGAACACGAAGACGGAATTGTACTTACAGAATCTGCTGCTAAGAAATTTGGACACATATCTTATATCACTGTCGATTATGATTTTGATAATAAGTATACTTACAAGTTCTTTAAGAATAGACCAGGCTCTAAATATTATAATGCTGACTTTGATGAATGGTGTATGATTAAAGCAGGTTCCAAAGTAAAACGTGGTGATAACCTATTTACTGTTGGAAGAGTATTGATGAAACATTATAAGAACAGTTTAGCAAAAGCTGTTGGTGACGAGAACAAGAAAGTTTTCTACCAAGAAGTATTCAATGTTAAAGTTCCTTATGATGTTATCGAAGGTGGTGAAGTTGTAAGTGCAAATCTTTACATTAATAATAATGACCAAGTTTGGGGTGGTGAAACACCCATGCTTGACTATAATGATGTAGAGCATGTTGCTAATGCTTATGATTATTTTGAAGCAAAACAAAAGGCTGAGAACAAGAGATTTAAACAATTCTTTGGTTCAAAGCCTGATGAATATGATTTTGGTGGTTATAAGAAACCAAGAACAGGTATGCATTTGTCTGTGGTAATTAGATATACTAATACTATGGGTGAGCATCGTCTTGGTGGTAAACTTTCAAACTTCTATGCTTCAAAAGGTGTTAACACTTATATTATACCTGACAAGTATGCTCCTACTGATGAGTTTGGTAACACTATCGAATGTTTCGTATCATCATTGTCAACTTATTCGAGAACAAATCCTGGTCAAATAGACGAGGTTAAACTTGGACTTGTTGGTTATGAAGCATGGAAACGTTTGATTAAAGATGCTGATAAACCTACTGAAAAGATAACAAAATTCTTAGATGTACTATATCCAAATGGTTGGGATTGGAAACAATTAAAATCAGATGGTAACAAATATGGTTATATAAGAATTGAAGTTGATGAATTTGACAACTACTATAATCACGAATCTATAACTAAGATGTTGAAGATGCTTGGACTTGGTAATGGTGATTCAAGAATTTATTTGCCAGAGTTTAAGAAGAAGACTGAGTATCCTTGTACTGTTGGTATCACATCTATGATGAGATTACACTTCATACAAGAAACAAAGACTTCTTATACAGCAGAAGGTAGCTTCACTGTTGTAGAAGATAACGATAACATTTGGTATAGAAATGGTGAACGAGAAGGTGGTCAAAAGGTAGGTGCTCAAGAGGTTTGGGCTAACATAGCACACGGTCTTGACAACTTGATGTTGAAAGATGCTGTTAAGAATGACAATAAGAATGCACAAGTTACAGCAGCTTTCTTAATGTTAGGTATGAAACTACGAAAGCGATAACGAAAGTTTAAGAAGAACTTTATTCATATTATATACTCTCAACTCTTTTGAGTTGGGTGTTATATAATTGAATCCAAGGAGGATTCGTATATGTTGGAAGTAGACGAAGTATTCAAGATTATAATAGATGAGTATGTTAAATATTATGGTGGCTCTAATGATAAACTAGTTAATTGGTTTTGGTCAGTAGGGTTTAGGAACATTGGAATTAATGAGACTGATAAAGAAATTTATTGTGATGTCGAACGACCCAATAAGTTCATAGGTAGATGGAATACGAAGATTATTAACTTCCTTGTTCATCTTAATGAAAGCATATTCTGTAAAATGGGATATAAATTCAATCTACGAAAAACACAAAATACATTTTATGATAAACTGTTAGATATCATAAAATATAATTATTCATTTAATAATAAAAATTTAAAAGTACTAGCAAGTTAGTACGGAGTTAGTAACAATGATTTATGATTTTATATTTGGAAAGACAATAGCAAAGGATGCAATCAGGGGTATTTATTCCAACAGAATAGAATCAGACGAAATTTCTTCATATGGACAGTTGGTGAATGTTCTTACAACAAATCTTAATTCTGCCTTTGAAAATGTTGAATCTGCACCTGAAGTTGTGGCTAATGCTATCAGTGAACTTTCTATTTTGAATAATCAGTTGCAAGGAGGAGCAACTATTGAATTAATTGATGTAAAAATTAAAGAGATTTTATCTGCATTGGCATTTAATGATTATGAAGTATATTTGATTAAACGTGCCGACCTTAAGAGTACCGATATGGACGCTAGTGCTGTTCGTGGTTATATGATTAACAAGAATGACACTTTCTTCCCAACCCTTGCTCGTATGGCTAATGGAACTTCTCTGAAGTTTAAGAATCCTTCAGAAGCAAGTATTAGTGATGTTGTTATGACATTTGCTCAAGATACTAAGTTTAGTTCTTATGTTGAATCTGCTACTCAAATGCAACAGAGAATTTCTGATTACAATTTGTTAGCATCTTCAAATAGCGGATGGATGTATAACATTACTGACATCGAAAAGTTCTATAACGATTACGGATATTATTTCTTTATTGTTGTTTAACATTATTAATGGTCAGGCTACTTGCAAAAGTGGTCTGACCATATTTGTTTCACCCAGCGTTAGAGAAGGGTCGAAAGCCTTATTTATAAGGAGATAATATGTTGACGAATATTGATTTGTTAAAGACTTATAAGAACTTTTATTCACAATCTTTATCATTAGGATTTTGTAGAATAACAAAAACACCTAATGGAAGTATACTAATAACAGCAGATAGAAAGAATGGAAGAACATCTGTAAGTTGTATGTTAGATAATATTGTGATGGACATTAAGCGTGTTTGTTTTGTATCACCAAAACGTGCTAAACTCATAATTGATACTATTGATGAAATTCTAAAAGATGAAGAACAATATTACATTATTGTAGATGTAGTAAAAGGAAGTAAAGTTATAATCAAAGAAACTACTTTGATTGGGAAGGTTATTAAGAAAAGAAAGATTAAATTGTTTTCTATAAATATTAGATAAAGGTTGCCTATGGTAAATGGTAAATTAATATCACATAATCATATTGAGTTTGAAGTTTACTTAGACCAAAAATATTATGACAAAATTGTTGAATGGTTTCCATACAATGAAGATGAAAATTGCTATCTTGGTCATAAATATGATTCAAAGAAACATATAGCAACATTCAGTACATCTTTAGTAAGATATATTTGGGATATGTTCTGCAATTTTAATATTCCAAATAATGAATTAACAACGTTATTGTCATACACAAATAACAAGATACCATTAGATGTATCTGATGATAAAGTAGGAACAGGTAAACTTAAACCTATTCAGTATGAATGTGTAAAGAATATTGCCAAAAATAATAGTGGATTGATACAAGCAGAAACAGGTTTCGGTAAGAATGTTATTATTACTTATATCATAACACATTATCGAGGTAAAGGTAATATTCTAATTATTGCTCCTACAATTTCTATTCTTAATGAAATTAAACAAAGAGCAAAATTATTTGATGTAGAATTTGATGAAGAAAGAGTTCGCGCTGTTCACGCAGCAGGATTTGTTAATTCAAAATATAAGAATAATAAAGAATGGACATCATTTATGAAAGATGTTGAACTTATTCTTATTGACGAATCAGAAAATATTACATCATCTATAGAAATTATTCTACGAGAACATACTGTTAATTATAAATATATCTTTGGATTTTCTGCTACTGCTAATAAGTATGAAGAAATGAAACTAGATTATAATACAGTATATAATAAGTTTTATGAATTAGAAATTGAAACTGTATCATTATTATATTTTCTTGGATACAGTATCTTCTATCACATATCTGACAAACCTATTAACATTATTAAATATTGGGATTATATTGAGCCAGAACAACCGCTACCTTATTGGCAACAGAAGAGAGAAGTATTGATTGCGGAAGAAAATGCTTTTAAATCAGAAGGATATATCAACGCTATTAAATATATTCGAAAGGCTTATCCTGATAAAATATTATTCGTACCTGTTCGTTATAAGAAATATGGTAAAATGTTAATAGACATATTTGCTGATGATAAAGTAGCATTTTGGGACGCTTCAGGTATTATAACATCTAAAGGCTATGGTAAAGATATTGCAGATTATGCTCAACTGAAAGAAGAAATGGATAGTCATAAGATAAATATACTAGCAGGAACTTCTGTAGCATACCGTGGCGTAGACTTCAAGTATATTACTGATACCTTGTTATTACTTGGTGCAAACAATTCATTAGTAAATCAATGTCTTGGAAGATGTTTAAGAACAACTGATGATGTTAGAGTTTGGTTATTGTATAATAAATCTGATAAATATGTAGATTATAGAAAACAAGCAGACCAACTTTCAACACCCATCTTTGATGCTCTCAATGGAAGTAAGATTAAGAAAATTAAATTAGCACACCCTAAGGTTAATATCATCGAAATCGATAATGAAATTAGAGTAACTGATAACAGTGAGAATATTAATCCGTTCGATAATGGAGATTAATATTGAAAAGATTTAAGAATGGAAACTATCACAAAGAAGTTTATTTGCCTTATCACTTTGGTTATTTAGCAAAAGGTATTTTATATAAAACTAATTATATCAAAGTATCTAGACATCTTAAGAATGAATTATGGGAAGATTATAGTCATAGTATTAATATGAATTATTTATTGGCATTAATAGGACAATTACGAAAACATTATAGACCACCTTTCGAAGTATTATATATTAATGGAAGAGTTGTCAAAGCATGTTGGAGACTTCCCTATGATGAATTAAGAGATATTATAGTAGTACTAACTGTTAATTGGCTTTATAAGTGTACATTTGTTAAGACAGCGTGGCTTAATAATAAATTTGATAGACACGATACATTAGATAAGGCAAAGTATATCAGAAGATATAAAAAGGATTATTGAATGAGTTACATAGTTCAATTATATGAAAAACCTAGTTATCTAATATCTAAAGAAAACAAATCATCTTTTACTAGTAACATTAATAATGCTACTAAATACAAAAGTATTAAAGATGCTTCTGAAGATATTAATAGATTGGGCAACAAAACCAAATATGGTCAATGTTTCAAATATATTGAAATTAAGGAAGAAAAGATGAATAATAATGATAGTGTAAATCACCCTAGTCATTATACTAATAAAAAGTTTGAATGTATTGATGTCATTAAAGAAATTGTGAAAGACAAACCTTCTACTATTTCATTCCAATTAGGAAATTGTATTAAGTATATTTATAGAGCAGGTTCTAAAGAAGGTGATGGTAAGAAGGCTCAAACACAAAAAGAAAAATTTCTTGAAGACCTTGAGAAAGCACAATGGTATTTAAATAATGCTATAGAAACCTTAAAGGAAGAATAGTATGGAAGAAAAAG
>Ga0256872_10000068_pt1 | contig 19783 bp, 21 predicted proteins | sample RumenRJG_08RNA_FD_186119 | JGI IMG/M metagenome (GOLD analysis project Ga0256872, IMG submission 186119) | Metatranscriptome of bovine rumen microbial communities from Lethbridge, Alberta, Canada - Rumen RJG_08 (Metagenome Metatranscriptome) | ecosystem: Host-associated > Mammals > Digestive...
ATGATGTGTACTTTAATAGATATATTAAAGTTTTCCTTACATCCAGATCCATTTAAATTTTTAGGGTTGAACAAACTTACTTCACCTACGTTTTGTAGAATGTTTAACCTCGATAAAGCTCGATCTTGGTCGGTTTTAGTTGAACCAATTTTAAGAGTAATTGACTCATCACCTTATTTTCAAGAACGTGCAAGAGAAACTGGAGAAGAAATGCCTCATAATATAACAGTTTCTACAGCAAAGCGTTCTGGGGATATAATTTCTGAGGTACCTTTAACTATAGTTGTATCTGAAGTTAACTTCTTTAATCCAGATGTAGCTGCAGATATTATAGCAACGAGTCTTGGTCGTATGAAATCTCGTTGTGAAAAAGGTTTAGGTATTTTTAATCACCTTATTCTCGATTCATCTTCTACTACGGATGAATCTCCTATGGATACATTTATAAAAACTAATGGTTGGAATAACGATTTAACTACCTATATTACATCAATTTGGGAAGCTAAAAAACACCAAAATATATATTTTAATAATGGTAGTTTTTTAGTTTATTCAGGTGATTCAAATAATATTCCACATATAATAGAACATAAAGAAGAAATTAAATCAAGAAATCTTGATCCAGATAAAGTTATTGAGGTCCCTAATGAATTAAGACCTTCTTATGACTTGGATATAGTAAAAGCTTTACAAGAATCAGCTGGTATATCTGTATCAGGGGTAGATAAATTCTTTTCGGAACCAGATAAGATAGTGAAATGTCTTAATATTGAGTCGGGACTTGATCCAATATATATTCTTGATTTTTATGATGATGAACAATTATGGGATGTAATCGGTAAGAAAGTTCTTGAACTTTTACCTGAAGATAAAAAATTATATGCAAGATTAGACTTGGGTGTAGTTAATGACTTAGCTGGTATAGCTGTTTGTTATGGGGAGTCTGCGAAAGAAGTAGTTATAGAGGGTAAAACTGTATTTGATGGTACTTATAGTATTCCCATAGCTATAGCTATTTCAAGAAAACCTAATCAAGAAACTTGTATAGATAAGATTTCTAACTTTTTTGTAGCTTTATCTCAACATAGACAATTATCTTTAGTTACTACCGACCAGTATCAAAGTACTAATGTAAGGCAGTTTTTAAAAAGAAATGGTATTAATACAGAGTTATTATCCGTAGATAGAACGGATTCAGCTTATGTTACAGCTAAAAATCTAATCTATAGAGGTAAAGTTAATTTACCTAAAAATAAAAGATTAGAGTATGAAATGAGGAATCTTATAAGAGTAGGTAATAAAATAGATCATCCAGAGAATAATGGACCTACTGCAGTTTATAATGCTGACTCTAAAGTTTATGGTAAAGATATCTGTGACGCTGCATTTGGTGCTTTGTATACTATATTTAATGATGAAAAAGATGCATTTAATGAAGTAACTTCAAGACAAATGCAATCTTATTCAGAAGCTCTTCGTAATCTTAATTATAATAGAAGAATAGCTCAATTACGTAATAATTATTTTAAATTACATTAATATGTATATTTTAACTTCTAATTTTTTATATGAATCTGAAAATGTCACTTCTATAAGATTTGAAAGTTCAGATGAATATTCATCTTATATTGATTTTAATAATCGTCAGTTGGTAGTTAAATATACGACTAATTTAACTTATTCTGATTTATCTATTTCTGGTTACCAAAGTCTGTCTTCTATTAATATAGAGGATGGACTTTATTTGTTGAGAAAAGGTAATATAACTATCAATAATGTAAAATATTATTTGTCAAATGATATTAAAGTATTTTCTCAAGTTATTACTAAAGAGATACCTTCTGGAGTTTATGTTTCTGGACCTAATTTATATATAATAGTGTCTCCAGATACTTTACCAGAGAATTATTCTCAAATAATAAATAATTCTAATATATATATTTCAGGAACTCCATCTTTAATAACTAATTTTAGTTCTGTTTATACTAAATATGATTTGGTAGCCAATTATGATGACACTCGTGAATATAATACGAGTCGTTATGCTATAATGGAACAGGATATAGTTAGTGCTTTTGCAGATAGTCTTACTGAAAAATTACCGGATTTTATAGTAACTCCTGAACTTCAAGAAAATTCAGATATAGTTAATAAATCTAAAATATGTTTTTATAAAGCTATGTTATCTTCTGATTCAAAAGAAGGTGATTATAGTAGAGTATTTCGTAATCATCCAGAAATGGGTGATTGGAAAAGATGTAATATTTTAGTTAATGTAGAATTTTTATTTGATGATATAGAAAACTATTTATATTTTAGAAATAAAAGATTATATGAATTAGGTTATTGGAATTCTCATTTATTTAAATTAAAAGACTCTAATAATAATGAGTATAATTGTATAGCTAATTGGGAATATTCTCAAGAACCTGACCTTGATAGGTCACCAGAAACTAAAGTAGTGGATACATCTAATTTATATTCATTAAAATGTAGAGTTACACTTATAGGTTATATAATGGAATCAATATCTAGCTATCCTCTTATTTTGAGAACCGTAATGAATATCTATTCAAAATATAAAAATGCTGATGTATATCATAATGTACATGATTTAAATGAAACAGTCAAAAAAAAGATTAAAAATTAAAATTATATAAATATGTCAACAACTAATGGAACTACATTATCTCAATTAAATAATATAACCTCATCTGGTTTAGATAAAAATAATTTATTATATGTTGTATCAAATGCGAGTTCATATAATTTAACTTTGAATGAATTATTAACCTTTGCTTTAGATGAAAATAAAGAAGGTTCTTTAACTAATATAGATTCAAGAGGTTCTTGGGTCACTGCCAATTTAATTCAAGATGGATCAATAGGAAAAAATAAATTATCTGATAATAGTGTTGATAGTAATAAATTAGAAAATAATAGTATTATAACTTCTAAATTAATAGATAATTGTGTTACTACAAGTAAGTTAGATATTAGCATTAGAGATAAATTACCAATGATACCTATCTTAAGTTATATAGATAATGGTAGTAAGGCGAAATTAAATTTTGGTAAATTTGTAATGTTATTTGGATATACCTCAGCTGGAACTGGAACTGTTAACTTTGGATTTAATTTTACCACTCCACCTCATGTATACACTACAGTAATGGGTTCTCATGGTGGAGCTACTGCTAATTATGGTAGAGTAGCTTCTGTAACTGCTAGTGGATTTACATTAGTTGATGGAAACGCTGCAGTTTATTATATGGTAGCAGGTACAGAACCTTAATTTTTAATAAAAATATTTATGAATAATTACGCAGAACAATATTTAAAAACTATGTCAGATGACTCCGTTCAGTATAATTTTGCTGAAGAGTCAGGAAATAAGATGTTCGACTCATTTAAATCTTCAATAGATAAGTGGGCGGAAGAAAATTTTCCAAAAGAGTTTAAAGCTCTTAAGGAACCTTTTGTTGAACAACTTACTAAGAATTTATTTGATGAGAATGGTAAAGCATTTCTTCAAATAATAATTAATGCAGCAGAAGAGTCATCTTCTAAATTAAAAGAAAAAATAGATTCAGGGTCAGCTACTCCTGAGGAAAAAGAAGAGTATGAAGTTGTAGAAAAAGTTAAAAAAGATAAAGGTAAAGGATTTTTTAAATCACTTTGGTCTGGATTAAAATCTTTAATTAGCAAAATAACTGGAAAAAACAAATAAAGAAACTTCAGAAAGTATAAAACAAAAAGGTAATGATTTACCAGAACCTTATGTTTATGCAATTTATGATTCACCTACAAGTAGTGATACATATTTAGGAATAATGGATACTAAAAATAATAAAGGTAAATTCCTTCGTAAAAATAAAAAAGGTGAATTATTAGAAGTTATTGATGCAACTAAAAATTTCAAAGTTTTAAAAGATATTCCTTCAGAAAAAGATAGATTAGAGATAAAGAAGGTAGCTGTTAAAAACAAATTCTTTAATGATGATAAATTAATTAAAGAATTAAGTAAATTTTTAAAAAGTAAATAGTATGAAATCTGTTAATTATTCAAAATTAATTTTTGATAAAATAAATTCTATGAAACCAGATGAACCTGAAGAAGTGACCCTTATTAAAATATCTAATGATGATAAAGTCGGTAGTTTGATTAACTTACTTTATTGTATAAAAGAGTCTGCTAAAGATATTCATTATAATTATTGTAATGGACCTGATTTTTACAGTATACATATATTAATGGATCGTATCTGTGAAAATTTAGATGATTATATAGATGAAATAAAAGAGAAGTATTATATGTCATTGGGTATGGAAGTTCCGTCGCCAATAAATACATATAGTCAGGTATTGAATTTATTACCAGAAAAATCTAATTTAAATATTTTAAAATGTTTTATTAATGATGGTATTGAGTTAGTTAAAACTCTCATCGGTAATTGTCCTGGATTTGATGATTTATTGGGTAAAATAGCTAGTGACTTACTTACAAAGGTAGCTTTAGTTAATAAAAGTATTAGAAGAGGTGAATAAAAGTGTTAGAATTAACTTACAAACTTTTTAATTTTAATGAAGAAGATAAAAGTACTCATAAGAAAGTTATAAGAGAGTCTTTTGAAAAATTACTAAACTCACAAAGTTTTAAACAAAAACTTAAAAATAGATTCCTAGTTGGTGCTATATCTCATGAAATAAGGGATAGGTTTAATGACCCAGATTATAGAACACCTTCTGTTAATTCTCATTTTGATTATTTAGCTAAAGAACATAGAATAGCTAATGTAATGACTGATATATGGATTAACGATGCTGATGATGTTTTAGTAAAATTATTAGTCCCAGATTTTGATGATGGTATTGATGTTCAAAGATTATTTGGTATAGGGTCGAATCTTGGTATATCTATGTCTATATATACTGATCCAGATACTTCAAGAGGATTTAGAATAATTGATTTTGCAGGTTGTGATTTTACGAGTGATCCAAGAATGGATACTCCATTATTAGATAAAAAAGTAGTAAAGAAATAAATATGAAACTCCAAGATTATTTAAATTCTAATAAACCAATATTAGTAAATTTTTCAACAAGTGGAACTTCACTTATTAATGAAAAATTTGTTGAATCAACACCTTCTTTAGTTCTTACTAATTTTTCTAACTTAGTTTCTACACCAGAGTCCGTTGAAGCAGTTAATTTTTCTATTCAAATATATATTCGTGATAGAAAACAAAATGCTCGACAAGTGATTAATCGTAGAGTTCGTGAAGTTGCTCGTTATATTAACTCTACTAAAGAAGATAAATTAAAAGATGTTATAGATTTTGTTATAGATTATTTAAGAGTTTACCTTAATAACATACTTTTTAAATGGCTTACAGATGTTCAAAATGGTAAGTTTACTAATTTAATGTTAGCTTTAGGAATTAACCAATATATAAAAGATAAACCTTCTTTAATTAAGTTACAAACTACATTACGTAGGTTAGCTAAAGAACTTAATTCGAAAGGTTATATGTCTAAAATCATACAAGATTTAGTACAAGAACAGTATACTAAAGTCATAGAAGATTTCTTTAAATCTATAGAAGATAGATATGTTAATGAAGATAAAAAAGGATGGTTAACTGGTGAGAAAACTTCAGAAGAGTTAATCGAGTCAGATATCAAAGATGAAGAGGTTAAAGAACCTGAATCTTCAGAAGATAAAAATAAAGTCGCGTAAATATGAATGAAATCCAATTATTTCTTAATGATAATATAAAACAATTTGATTATATATTAACCGCTAATGCTATATTAAAAAAATATTACGAATTGTATCCTTCAGATTATTTAGGAAGTTCTTGGTCAGAAGACGTATTTCCTTATTTATTAAAATTAAATGAACTTCAAAATACCAAATATGATGACCAATCTCTGAGGTTAATTGGTTCTTTGTTATATAATAATAAGGGTCAATTTTTGGTTTTAATTTTATTAGGTAAATTATTTAATATAGTATTTAACAAAATTAGATATACTCGGTCATCTTTAAAAGTTAACTTATCAATATTAATTAATACAGATCTTAGTGAGTTAAAAGTAGTATTAACTAAGTTATTTGATCGTTTATTATTATTTGAATCATCAAGTTATAATATAGATCTTTATATAACATCTTTATATGTTCATCAAGATTTAGATATTAATGGCTCATTTTTTATATCAAGATTAATCGAACCTCAAGAATACGATGAGTAATCTTACAAAAATAATTAAAATTAATAAAAATAATGTACCTTATAATTGGAATAATATTAAAGTAAAATTAGTTAGAGGTGATCCTTATACGGGGTCAGAGGTAATCATTGAATCTAATCAAATTAAAAAATCAGTATCTTCTTTATTATATAATACTTTTATATCTAGTTATTTAAAAAATCCAATTATAAATAATGGAGTACTTAATTGGGACTTACCTTTAAAAATAACTATACCCGAAAGAAATTATACAGGTACTTATAATGATTCCGTAGAAGATAGTTTAGTTTTTTCCTATGATCAATATTTATTTATAAGGTTACCTTATGATGATAATAAAAAAAAAAGTTTTACTAAATGTGAAGTTTATCCTTCAGATGTTACGGATTTAAATTTAGATAATAGTATATTTTACATTGATTTCAGTGATTCTAATAATAATATAGGTGAAAATGATTTATTATTAGTTGTATCCCTTGGTTCTGATATAAAAATAGATTATACTTTAATTCATAACTCCATAGATGGATTTGAACATAGTGAAGTAGCTATATCACCTAATGAAATTTCTTCTAATCTATATACACCTAAAAGTGTAATAGAATCACATACTGATATCACTAATTTAAATATCAATAAATTAGAAGTAATAGATGATAGATTAGTTAGTCATTATTTAGGTACTATTACTGAAACTGAAGATAACTTTTTATTAACTGAAGATAAAAATTATATAATTCTTGAGCCAATTACTTCACCAGAAAATTATTTATTAATTTCTGATAATAATAGTTATTCATATTTTGGTTATAAAATATATGATATAATTGATAATACTATAACAATAGAAGATGTTATATATGATTTAACTATAAATGATGATGGAACTGCTGTAGCAATTCCTCGGGTAGGTGGATTAAATAATATTAATGGTATAGTATCTGGTAATGAATTTGGAGTTGGAAACGCTCCTTTGGCTCAAAAAATACCACCTACTAATACTTATAACGTAGATAATAATAAAGTTACCATATATAATGTAACCTATGACGTAGTTTATAATAATGATGGTACAGTTACTTTAAATAATATTTTTTACACTCCAGTTAATGGTTATATATTTAATAATAAATTTTCAATATTAAGTACAGATATTTTACCGACTTTTGAGGGTATGACCGATGACTTAATATATCCTATTTAAAATAATATGTCTACAAAAATTAATTACGTGGGTTCTATATATTCAACTCAATTAGAAGTTGATTCTAAAGATATAATGTTTTATCAATTGGAGGTTGATTCGGGAAGTTATGAATTAACTTTAATAAAATCAATAAGTGATTTATATATAAATTACCCAACTGATAATATCACAAAATCTTATTTAATAGCTATACAGATATTAAAAAGAGGGATTTCATTATTAGTAAAAAGGGTATCTACTATTTATAATAAAACTTCTTTATCTTTGACTAACGTAGGTGGTGAGATTATTAAAACTTATCCAGATTATAGAAAAATATATAATCCACTTGAAGGAGATTCACCTTATTCACAAAGTTTTTTAGAGTTTAGTAATTATTTATATTCTTTTTCTTTAAGTTTTGAGTCATCAGAAATGATTCAATATGGGTATTTAATAGTAAATAAACTAGGTAATAAACAATTAAGATATTTAATAAGATATCCTTACACCGAATATAAATTAGAAAAAATACCTGGTAATTATCAATGGTTATCATTAAATATTTTAGGAGTGACTTATTATATACCAACTCGTATAGATAATTCAGATACTTATTCAAAACCTTGTGTAGATAAAAAAACATTAAGTACAAATTTATATATTTATTCTAACGGAAATTATAATAAAAGTTCTTTAGTAGGTTATATAAGTTTAAATGAATTAGGTAAGTATAATATATCGATAGGTAATTTTTTATTATCATTAGATTCTATAGAAGGTTTTTATCTTTATAGGGGAGTTGATTCACCTATTCAATCCAGTGATTATGTGGAAGATAAAATAGTTACTGCACTAGATTTAAAATCACAAATAGATCAAACTATTAATATTTTAAGGGAAATATTTACAGATAGTGATTTTAATTATGTAGTTATTGAAAATAATGGAGTTTATAAAGTAACTTGTAACATAATATCGAGTTCTTTTAGTCGTTATTATAAAATTTACAATAATGTAAAAAAATTTAATATAATTCCTAATTGGTTAGTCACTTATGATTATTATCATGAATTGAGTTTAGGAGATAGTTTTAATAGAATTAATTTTTATAGTAAAAATTATAATAATTGTGAGAATATAGAAATTATAATAAAACATATACTTGACAAACCTTTAATTCAAATAAATGAATATACTAATTCATCTAAAATTGATTTATTGAGAACGGAGTCCTTTTATAATTTAAAAGATTTAGAAAGTTCATCCATTGTTGATATTGAATTGATAGGTGATATAGATATATCTGATTTAGGGGAAGGGAGTTATTACTTAAGAAGATTAGAATCTGATAATGTTCAAGAGTCAGATTGGTTTATTAATTTAGATAATTTTGAATTAGAAGATTTTAATTTAATTAGTGATAGTGGAAATACGTCTCAATTGTATCAAGATAAGTTATTAGAAATTGCTATTAAAAATAATTCATTATTATTTTTAAGTTATGTATCTTCTAATAATTATTCAAAATTTAATACAGTTACAGTAAATAGGAATTATTATTTAGATAATATAGAATATCCAGGATGGATCTTAATGATGGATTTAATATCTTCGAATAGTTCTTGTTCTGGAGAGGTGACTGGATTTGATACTTTATCAGAAGTACTTTCTAATGGTAATTATTTTGGACATACTATAGATGAACAATCGTTACAGTATCAATTATCTAATACTCTTATAAGATATAAAGATGATTTAAATTATGAATCTGATTCAGTAATGACTGAATTAGTTCTTACAATATCTAGAATAGTTAAAGAACTTAGTAGTAGATTTCCGTTTGGTGAATCAATACAAAAATGTTATAAAGTATGTAATTCAATAATGGAATCTAATAATATTAAATACATAGTAACTCCTTATATCAATTATATCGAATCTGATAATCATAAAGCAAAAATTTTATACACTTTAAACTATAATTTATTTAATAGGGATTTTATAAACTTAACAGTTTACTTAAAAACAAATAATTAATTAAAAAATATGAGATCATTAGTAACTAGACAGTCCGTTCAGGACACTCTTCAAGAAAGACCTAATACTTTTTATTGGGATTTTAAAGTAATTTCATGGCCAGCTGCTGTGTATTATCCTGGTGATGTTTATTGGCAAACTCGCCTTGTGTCATGTACTCCTCCAGCCGGAACTACTGATATTACTTTACATGATACCAATCAATTAGGTCATAATGTTTTACAAATTGGTGAAGTTAAACGTAATGGCGATTTACAAATGTCATTCGTTGATTATAATGACCAAAATATTCAAGCTATATTTTATGATTGGCGTGACAAAATGCAGTCAGCTAATATTAAATTAGGTTTACCAAAAGCTACTTTAGTAATGACTGAAGCTGAGCTTTATCAGTGTAATCGTCAGGGTATTAATCTTAAAAAGTGGACTCTTCGTAATGGTCTTCTTCGTAATTTTAGTACTGGTGAAACATTTACTTCTGATAATGCTGATCAACCTTTATTAACTGCTACTATAGCTTTTGAGTTCGTCCAGGAGGAGATATTAACTCATTCAAGTTCTGGTTTAGGTCAAATACTCAAATATCTATAACCTGTTTAAAGCCCCGTAAAACCGCTTCTAACATATGGGAAGGGCGGGGCTGCCCGAAAGAAGTTAAACCGTCTTTAAGAGCCTTTTAAACGCTTTTAAAGCGGTTTTACAACTCTCAACCCAACCTCTCCATGTGCGTTATGCCTTGGGGAGGTTATACTTTTGTTTTTATTAATTAAAATTATGTCATATCTCGATGTTTTACTTACAAAAGCTGCAGTCACTGGAGTTAATGTATTAACTTCTCAATCAGGAGTTAATTTTGATGATAAAAAAGATAACAAAGAATTCGTTGAAAGAGTATCTATTGATAATGCTAATTGGTTTCAAAGTTTAGGTCAAGCTTTAGGAGTAGCAAGTGATAGTGAATCCGCATTAAAAGAAGTAAAGAAAAGAGCTGAAGCAGGTTATGGTTCAATAAAGGAATCACAACCTTTAGGAAAAGATATAAAAGATCAGGTAGATTTATTTAAATTAAATTTATCAGATATAATGAGATTAGTTCTTGTTGAGAGAGGAGTAGAGTTAAGAAATTATTGGTTTGACTCTAATTTTAAGTCAGCATCATCTTTTTGGTTTCCAATAACTCCTTGGGAATTTTGTCTCAAAATATTTACAAATAAAATAATTAAAAAAGTTAATGACGAAGATAATTACGAACTTCAAGTTCAAGATAAAATAGATTATGAAGATGAATTTTCAACCGAATACCCTGAATTATATCAATATATAGATAACTTTGTTGAAAGATATAATAAAATTATATCTGATTATAATGAAGCTATGTCTTTAGCTGAAAAACTTAGAAAATTTATAAGTAATTTAGAAAATAATCCTGATCCATTTCAAATATTACCAAGCGACAATCCTTTTAGAAAATGGGCTGAAGCTAATAAAAGTGGTAAGTATAAAGATTTAGTAAGTAAGGATTTTGAATCAGATTCTCATTTTCATTGGGGTATAGTTTTTGAACAAATAATATCAGATGGAGTTAAATCATTAATTAAACCTCCTTACATTAAAGGATGTGAATTTTTATTACCATGCACTTCTTTCAATTTAACAAGAGGAAATATAATTCAACAACCTATACAGACTATTAATGATTATACTTTATCAATACCAGCTGGTAAACAATACGATACAGAATTATCTATATCAATATATGATGATATAAATAGAACTATATATAATTGGTTATTAGGTATAAGAAATTTTATGTCTGATTTAGATTGCGCATTACCATATAAATCTTTAGTAGTAGGAGTTCATATCTGGCAATTTAATAAAAGATATAGTATATTAAGAGAAGATAAATTAATATGTTTACCACAAATTAATTTAATAGATAAAGGAGATCAAGATTTAAGTACTCCAGAACAATTATCACTTAATTTTCAAATAGTAGGAACTTATTCATAAATGAGCTTTACAGTACCAGTTAATGTATTACCTTCAAAAGGTAGAGGGTATAAAATAGATCAAATCTCTTTAAGACCTTTTACTTATAGACAATTATTAGATTATTCAAGATTACCTCACTCAACGGTAGTTCAAAGAGTTCGTAGAGATATGGAATTATTATCCACTGACGTTGATTTAAAAGAGGTATCTTTACTTGATTTTGATGCATTAGTTTTACTTAAAAAATGTATATCTTATACACAAAATAAAGATATGACTTTTGATTGGATTAATGAAGCTGGAAAAATTCAAAAAGTATCTATTAATGCTGATAATGTAGATTGGACTGAATATCCAGATGAGTTATATGATATTAAGTCTATTATTCTTGGTGGGGAAGAATTAAAAGTAAAAATACCTACTGTAAATGACTTTGCAATTACTCTAAATAAAATGTATTTACCAAGAGGAGATGAGTCTGATTATAAGATAGCAGTTTTATTATCTAGTCTTGGTTTTAATGATAGTACTGAACCTTCTAAATTAGAGAAAACTGTTAGTAATGCTATTTGGGACGAAATATTATTATTAGATCATTTTTATTCATTACTTAGTGGTACTATTAAAAAAGTTAAAGTAGTTGATGACTCAACGGGAAAGGAAGTAGAGGTATCTATATCGGTACTTGCTACGGATATGTTTCAGTGCCTCAGACTCAATCAAACAATATCAGAGCATAAGATTATTTATAAGTCGAAATCATCATCTCGACATAATTGATGATACTATGGAATCTATCGATGAGTTGATGAAAAGTCATGAAGAGTATATTGAGGAACTAAAGAAAAATAATAAAGAAAATTACCAATTTAATTCATTAAATATATAATAATATGTTACAATTTCTTCAACCATTAATTAGAGTCGCTACAACTGCTGTTAAAACAGTATCTAAATTTTTAGGTGGACAACGTAGTTTAACTTCAGGAGATGCAGCATCAAAGACCGAAAAAAGATTACGTCCTTTAATAAAGGATAATAGTAATAGAATAGATGGAACACGAAATAGTGTTAATAGGTTAGGTAAAAAAGTAGATAATGTAGAAACTCAAGTTGATGATTTAAAAACTTCTAATATCGAAATATCTTCTAAATTAGATGATTTATTAAATAAAGATAGTGAAGTAAATAAAACTGATGATAAAGAAAAATATAAGGATAATCTTAGATCTAAAATATCTGAGTATTTAAATAGCCTTGAAAAAGATTCAAATAAAATTAATGAAGAGAGGGATGAAGTTATTATAAACTCTTCTTTAGGATTAAAAGAATTAGAAGATAATGTTCCTGAAGAAAAACTTCCTGAAGATTTAAAAAAAGATCCTCTTACTGAAAAATTAGTTAATTTTATTTTAGAAGAACATAAAATTACTAGATTATATATTAGAAAATTATTTAAAGGTCTCTATCTTTATCTTGAACGAAAACGTCGTTCTGATTTAATGAAAGAAGAAGATAATATTAAAAAAGAAAAATCATTTAAAAATACTATAATAGGAGGTTTAAAAGATATTTTACTTACTTCAGCTGGGTTTTTAGTAGCTGATAAGATAATAGGAAAAACAGTTGGTTCTAAAAAGCATACATCAGTTATACAAAAAATGACTAATGCTTTTAAACGAAGAAAAAAAGAAGAGGTAAGTAATGACTCTGAAGAAAAGAAAAAATTAACACTAAAAGGATTAGGGGCATCTATAAGTAAAGGAGTTGATAAGGTAAAAGATTCACCAAATATAGTTAAAACAATTATAGATACTATAATAAAAGTAGCTGAAAGTATATTAATGCCTTTATTATCTTTTTGGGGATATTTTAAAGGTTGGATTAAAATAATTACTGGTAAGTTAGAATATTACATTGGTTATGTTTTTAAATTTTTAGGTAAAGGGATCAAACTTTTATCTGGTATTATTACGAGTATTTTAGCCACAGCAATAACTAGTATTTTATATCCTATTTCAAATATATGGTGGCAACTTAAATCTATTTGGTATTTTCTTACTAATTTCTTACCTAATTTAAGAAATTTATTAGCTAATTATATAAATGAATTATTAAGTAAATTACCCGTTGTAGGTAAATATTTTAAAAATTATACTCCTCTTAAAGTAGATTCTTTAACAAAAGGATTTGAATCTCCACCTAATCCAGTTACGATATTTAAAAATACTAAAAGAGTTTTAAATAAGATATATGGAGGTATTGGTAATTATTTAGAGGAAGTTGGTGACTTTAACATTACTAATGGTCAGAAAATGGCTGATGAAGGTACGCAGGATGTTTTAGATTTACAAAATGAACCTTCAGCTAAAGAAGTTAAAGGAAGTAATTCTATTAATTTATCAGAAGTTAAAACTAATGAATCTAATAGTTCTGAATCTAATTCAAATGAATCAGAAATAACTGATTTACCAAAACCTGAGTCAAATGAACTTGGTGAAGTAAAATCTAAGTCATCAGAAGTATCTAAGATTACCAATGAAGAAGCCACTCCTGTGGATTCAGAACTTAGAAATAAAGTAGATAATACTAATGATAATGTTATTAAAAGTAATGAATCTTTGAATAATAATATAAGTAAATTACAAACTTCAGTTTCTGATAACTCACCTTCAATAATTAATACTCCGATAGAGACTAAAATTGAAAAAATATATATTTATTCAAAATTAGAAGAAAAAATAAATGACAACTAATTATTATTTTGATAAATTTAAATCTAAAATTTATAATGATAATACATTTACTCTTGGAAATAAAAAAGAAGGTTATTTAGAGTTTGATAATTATACAGACTCTGATGTTATTAAAGGAACTTCAAGAGCTGTATTATATAAAAAGATAAGTAGTGGTAATTATAAAGCTTTAGTATCTGGATTTTGTCCAGATATGGATTCAGCTAATTTTAATATATCTGTAAGCTATGGTGGAATTGATAATGCTTTATCATCTGGAACAGGTATTATATCTGAAGCTTTACATTCTTTAAGTCAAAGAATGGCAGGTAGTCAAAGTATATTTAATCAAGCTGCAGCAGGTATATCTAATGTAGGTACTTTAGGTAAAGTAGGTGGAATTAAGTTAGGTAACGGAAAATCTGCAGAAAAAAATATTAAAGATTTACAAATACAATTCAATCAGACTGCAAAAAAATTAGGAGTAGATGTAGAATCTTTTGCACGTGGGAGTGTAAAAACTAGTTCCTCAATAATTCAAAAATATACTGGTACAGATGCTGATATTAATTTACCAACTATGACTTGTTTATTTATATCTGATTCTCCTGATATAAATAATCCTAATACTAAATTAATAACTGATCAAATAGCTGATTTAATTGATTTATTTTATAACAGAGATTCAGTTAAATATTATTTTGGAACTTTATGGACTAATTCTCCAGCTAGTTTCGATACGGCTACTGTAATTAAATCTAATGCAGATCATAGAAAAGATTATAAAAATACTCTTATTTTAGAGACTAGATCACGTATTTATGAGTTATTAGTTCTTAAAAATATTAATGTAAGTTTTACTCAATCAGAAGTTATGGTAAAGAATAGAGTAAGAAGAGTCCCGTTAGCTGGTATAGTTAAATTAACTTTTGATTATGCAGAAAAACCTTCGGTAGATGATTTGAAAAAAGGAATAAGGTCGTTATGAATACTTCTATTATTACATCTGATATATTAGGTTCAGTAGATGATTTTGATATTTTTAATGCAAGATCATTTACTGTTTTAGATAAAGTTGAGTTTAAAGAAACTTTAGTTGGATTAGCTAAAAGAGTAGATTTATTATCTCAAAAGATTTATAATAATTATAATTATATATCTTTATTAATTTTATTAAATAAACAAATGGATAACTTAAAATCTAAAGATAAAAAATTATATATAGATGAGAATGATTTAATTTTATTAAATTCTAAGATTACTTCAAAAACATGTTAACTAATAAGTATGGAACTACTATATCTATAATAGATTCTGAAGGTAAAAATATATTAGAATATGGAAAAATACTATTTGAACAATTTACAATAGATTATAAATTAAATAAGTTACCATCAGTTACTATAGATTTAAAAAATATATCACAAGATACTGAAAATATAGATCTATCTTTATGGAAAGATTGGAGTGATAAATATAAATTTTTAACTTTAAATTATATAATTAAACAAACTAATGAAGAAAAAGATAATAAAATTAATTCAATAAGAATAGGTATAACTAAAGTTGAATTCAAAGGAAGATCTATTAGATTATTTGGTATAGGGTTGGCAGAAGATTTTTATTTTAAATTATTATCTCGATCTTTACATGGTTCGTGTAAATCCGTATTAGTTGAGTTATTACAAGGAACTGGAGTTAAACTTAAAGATACTGAATTATTAAGTTATTATATTGACTATTATCAGTTAAATGAATCAAATTGGTTTACTCTTAATAGGTTGTTATCTGGTTTTAGTTTTTGTATTAATGAACATTATCTAACTATTATAGATAAAAGTTCTATAACCACTAGTAACGTAGAAGTAAAACCAACCTATTTTACTAGAGATAGATTTTATAATAGATTAGGTAATATTTATCAATTTGGTGATTTTATTCAAGTAAGTAATTATAATTCATATAATTTAAGTAGGGTAACTGATAAAAATTTATTAAAAGATTTATTAAAATACTCTACTGATAATGTAGACTCTTTTTATGAATCTGTAGTCGATTACTCAATCATGTATCCTAATTTAAATACGGGAGATACTATTGGAGTATATAATATTCAAGATACAGTTAAATTATCTTTAGTTACTGAAAGATTTATTAAAGTTAATGTTAATGAAGGAATTAAAAATTTATTAGGTATAAGAACATATGACTTCTACTAATCAAGTACAAATATATATAGCCCAGGTAGTTGAGATTAATGACGGTATTAACTCATCAATAAATGACAAAGCTAACTGGGATATAAAGTTTAAAATTCCTGGAATTATGTCGGATAATATTGAAAATAATATTTACCCGACAGCTACTTGTATATTTGATCATACAAATGAAGTTAAGAAAGATGACGAGGTAATTATTTTTAGATATACTACTAATTTATCTGATACATTTTTTTATTTACCCATTAGAATTGATAATAAAGTTGGGTTATTTTGGGGTAATAATAGATATGATATATCTAAAAATGGTGAAATTCATGAATCAACTAGTGATTTAAAAACTACTGAAGTTGGTAATACTTTACTCACTCAAGATGGTAAGAATAAAAAATTTATATTTTCAATTGATGAAAATGTATTAATGGAATTAACTTCATCTTCATTATCTATTAATGTACCTATTAATGTAATCGGAAATTTAAGTGTTTATGGATCAATTTCAGATACAAATCATAATCTATCTACTCATATACATACAGTAGATCATGAAGGAATACATAATACAAGTGAACCTATTTAAAAATTATTAAAATTATGCCAGATTTATATTTTAAATTAAGTTATACAGCTACTCAAGTTAATCAAGCTATTAGTTCTGTAGTATCATTTAACGGAAGTGATGTCAAGTCATATATAGATGATTTACATAAGGATGTTCAACATTATTCCGGTTACTCTTCCATGGGTATACGTGGTTATCCAGAACTTTTTGAAAGTACAAATTATTCTATATACACGGATGGATTAAAAATAAAATTTGAAATAGCAAATGGTATTTTTGATTTTCCTGATGGTTTAGTAGAAAATTCTTATAAATTAAAAAATATTACTTTAACTGGTAATATTTTTTTAGAATATACTAATGATATTGGATATATGAGTACTGGTCAATCTAGATACGTTATGTTATGTTATAAAAATGATAGTGAACAACCTTTACCATTATCATCTGACGGTAAAAGTTTTAGTCTAACTGATAATAATTCAGGATATATTAAATTAACTCCTAATTATTATTGTAATGGTGATTATTTAAATTATAATAATCAAAAAAAGAGTAATTCATTATATTATTATGATTTAACTACTAACTCATCTTATTCAATTAATGGTAATACTTATAATATGAATCCTGTAATTTGTTTAGGATATTTCACTAAAATATCTTCTTCTCAACTATCTTGGACTCCCTGGAAAGGTTTTATAACAGTATCCCATTGTGTAATAGATAATTTAAGGTTAAGATTAAATAATTTAGAAAATAATTCAATTACAGTTTAAAATTAATATGTATATATCAAAAAATGGTACTAATTTAGATAATTTAATTGATAAAATTAAAGATGTATTTAATATATATTTAAGTATAGATTTAGGTGATGTACCTTTATTATCTACTGGGTTACCTTTATATAGAAGTTATAACTCTATTAATTATTATGTTAATTTAGTTAGATTTTATATTACAGATTTATTAAATACAATACCTTTATTATCAAATAATTGTTTTTTAAAAAATATTTATTACGACTCAAAGATTGGGATAGTAGTAGAATTAGATGTTAATGGAGATTTAATAAGTGTAGAAATTAATAGAAATTAAAAATGAAAACTTTATCAGATATACAATCAGAAATAAATAAAACTATTGAATCTTTAGGTATGGAAGGTGAGATTAATAATCTATTAGGTAATTTATTATCTTATTCCATATATCTTAATGAAGTTAATTCAACTTCAACTGTTATAGAATCATCACCAGTTAGATGTCTTAATTTAAATTCAGCTATAATACATGCTCAAGGTAAGGGATATAACGTATTTAGAGGTTCTAATCAAAAAATTAATTTATGGGATAAAGAAATTAAGGATGATGAAGAATCTGATGAAAAAACTGGTGTATTAGTCATTAATACTGATTATTCTGTTAAAAAATATGACGTAGCTATAGAAGTAGGTGGAGTTAAATTAGTATATGCTCAAGATTATAATTTTTGGGTTGGTGAGTCGAATAAAGATACTAGTTTACCTTTTTACGTAACTTTAATAGCGACTAGATCTATTGAAACAAAAACCATTACTATTGATGAAACTTTAAAAACAAGAATTTTAATTCCTGAATCTAATATATCTCAAGATTTAGTAATATATAATTCTTCAGGTACAGAATTAAATTGGACTAGTAATTATAGTGAATTTTTAAAAAATCCATCTTTAATATTAGTATTAACTGATTCTGATTATGGAATTTCTTTGTTTAATATTAATGGATTTAAAATAGGTGATTCTATAACAATTAAATGGCTCCCGTATACTGATATTCAAGTAGATGTCGACTCTATTAAAGTAATAGATCAGTTTGAATTACCGGAAAATATTAATAGTTATGCTGAGTTAATTAATGGAAATATAGAAGTTCCATTACAAAAAACTACTGATAAACAGTTAATTAATTTAATGGCTACAAACTGTTTTCTTGGTAATTTTCAATTAAGAACTAACTCAGATTTAAGATATATAATTAAAAGTTACTTTATAGAATATTTTAATGAAGTAGAAGTTATATATAATTATTCTGAAAATCCTTCTGTAGATAATATAACAGTTAATTATATTTTAATAGATGGAGTTGATGATTCTAATCTCGACTCTTTAATAGAACAATTTGAAATAGAAGCTAAGACTTCATATAATATTTTATCAAACTTTGAATTTGTTAACGTAGGGTTAAATGGAACTACTTGTAATATTAATAATTTAAAAATAGAGATTTTCTATTCTGGAGATAATCCTCAATTTACAGTTAATAATATAATAAGTGACTGGGAAAGTAGGATTAATGAAAAATTTAATGTTTTTCAATTTATAGCTGATATTCAGTCAACTGGTTTAGTTAATTATACTCAATTAAAAAAAGATGAATCCACTGGTGAAGTAATATTTCCTGTAATTGAGCCTGATTATCCTGAATCAATTCCATTTAAATTGAAATTTAATGAACCTCAAATAACCTATACATATCAAATAAAATAAAAAAGTCATGGCTAATTTAATAATTTTATTGGGAGATAAAAATGCATTAGGTAACTCAGGTGAATATCCTATATCTTTTAATGGAAAATTAAATTGTTATGGATATGTAGGAGAGTACTATGAAAATAATTTAGTTAATTACTATAGTAAATCAAGTATAATTGATTATGATTCAAGAGCTTTAAATGATGGTTTTTATGCAGTATCTAATAAAGTAGGTTTAGAATATTATTTAATTAATCAAATTTATATTAATG
>Ga0256872_10000070_pt1 | contig 19601 bp, 31 predicted proteins | sample RumenRJG_08RNA_FD_186119 | JGI IMG/M metagenome (GOLD analysis project Ga0256872, IMG submission 186119) | Metatranscriptome of bovine rumen microbial communities from Lethbridge, Alberta, Canada - Rumen RJG_08 (Metagenome Metatranscriptome) | ecosystem: Host-associated > Mammals > Digestive...
GTATTTTCTATTCTGGCACTTCCCAAAATCGGTAGTAGCGTAAGCACCGATCGATCGTTCCTTGAATGCTCCGATAGCTACTATGAATATGGACCCACCGACTCTCCATATTGAATCTAGCCAACCATAAACCTGGATGACTAATCCCAAAATAAACTAGGCTTTACCCTATCGTTTGGATGGTATGTTCTTTTTTTTGTTATGTTTAGGTTCCAGCCGATTGATAGCTATTTCTCGCAATTACTATCTAATCACCTATAGGAACCAGCGAGATCTATTTTAAGTATTTATCAATATTAAACTCTTCTACCTTACCTTCAAAGAAGAAATTAATATAAGTTTCCATTGGCTTATTTAGCCAATCAGCAACTAAATGCCTATGACAAAATTTATCTGGAGTTTCCCAACATAAAAGTATTATATCTTTATCATTGCTTACTTTACTAATAGTACTTAATGCACTTAAAACTAAACCAGTTGATGTCTTTTCCAAAACTTTTTCTTTATACTGCTTAATATACCATTCATTAGAAAGTCCCTCATTCTTCCATTTAAGGAAGAAATCCTTCTTTGGAGCTAACAGTGAAAATTTATCACCATCATACCAATCAGGTGATTTACCTGCAATTGATAATGGTAATAAATTACAAAGTTTATATAGCTTTAATCGAGCAAAATAACCTGTATATATTTTCATTTCTTAACATTAATACCACGGTCTAAACTCTTAAATTTATTTAGCGGGAATGAGAATCGAACTCATTTTATCTGGATTATGAGACCAGTAAGATACCTTACCTTCCTCCCGCAATAAATAGATACGGTACCAAGGAGAATCGCACTCCTGACTTAGCCTTGACAGGGCTACGTGATAACTACTTCACCATGATACCTAAATCTATGGTAGGTCTAGGATTTGCACCTAGGTAGGACGAAGTCCGATGGTTTTACAGACCATTGCTTTTGTCTACTCAGCCAACCTACCTAAATCTTCATTACTAAATATCCAGCTAGTAAGCAACAATTAAATGCAATTAAGTTAGATAAGAAAATATCTAGAAACCAGTGAGCTTTAACATACCATCTAGTCCATGCACATATCCATGCAAGTAATAAGAATGGAATAAATACCCACCAAGGTTGAATAAAGAATAAACAGAAATATGCTGGAAGACATGCACTCATTGCATGACCTGAGCAGAGGGACTCTCCATCCTTATGTGAGTATCCATGAACATAAATAACATGATCACCTACAGTTTCTCGTGGTCTAGGTTCATCAAAAATACCTTTAAGTATTTGAACAATCAAATTACCTAAACCATATACAATTGCAAATAATACTAATGATCTCCATCCACCTAAGAAGAAAATTACTGGGATTGATGCAATTGGTAAAGCTAATGTAAGTACATCACCTAATTTCTTTACTTTATTTATATCCATTCTGCTTCCTTTAACTTTGAGATAACAAAATTAGGCTTGAGTTCTTTCATGCATTGCATTGTACAAGCTATTTTATTCTTTCTCATATAAATACCATGATGAACTCCCTTTACATCAGGTTCACATGGACAATCCTTACAGGTATTATTTACTATATTTAAATTACCTTCTAAGGCATGAGTTTCTAATGAAGTTGGTCCAAATAATACTGCAGTCCTTCCACCTAAATGATGATTTAATATAGCAAGACCACCTTCAATATCAATATGAAATAAAGCTTTCTTTAATACTTCAGCTGACTGTTTAATTGTTAACTTATCAACTAAGTTTAATTCTGTACCTTTTATTATTATACAGTTTCTTCCAGCTCCAATTTGAACGCAGGGAATATTTAGTTTTGAAACTAACTCATTCCAATATCCAATAAGCCATGCTTTAGCACATACTTTGTTTGGATCAGATACATTGTCAAAACCATAGTTAATTGTAATAAATTTTTCAGGTAACTTTATACGACCAATACCAGTTTCTTCCCAATTAAGAGGATTAATCATACTAAAAGTAAAATTAATACCTGCATTCTTAGCTATAGTTTCATCCCTTTTTAATTCATTATTATAAACTTTAGGTATATTAATATCACCTAAGTTTGGATAATGATATAACTTAGCTTTCGGTTTTACTGATATATCCTTAACTATAAAACCATCATTCTCAAAGAATACTTTATGCCTTCCTGTATAAATTGTAACTTTATTTCTAGGAAGGTTCTTTTGCTTGCAATACTCCAATAAGAATGATCGTGCATTTAGTGCATCTCCCATTCCAAGAGTTAGGACCATTTCAAGCATTAGTATCCTCCAGTTAGATAAAAGGGTGAGTAAGTCGATCCTGATGTATTAGGATCATCAGTTCTCAACCATTTGGTGGAACTCCAGTCCTTACTCATAACTGGATAAGGCTCACCAGTAACAGGCTAGGCATTAAGGGTTTAGAAATGCCATACACGTTTATCAGAATAAGCATGGTCAGGGTTTGTGTAGGTTGAGATACCATGATATCTGGGAGACCACTGTTGAAGCTTCCAATCTCCAAGTTCTTAAGGAAGAACTCACAAGACCTTTGTACAAATTAATTAGCTCCCTCCCAGAATCGAACTGAGAATGAGTCCTTACCATGGACTAGTTATACCATTTAACTAAAGGAGCATTAATTATCTATAAAGTTTTTAGAATAAATCAAAATACAAAATTAATAGTATTATTTTCAATATATGAATAAACTACTTGATTAGCTTGTAAATTATTACTAATTATATTATCTGAATTAATCATTAGTTCAGCACTTATTATTCTAACTGTTACAAATCCAGTTGCTTTAACTGTAGCTGAATTTAACCATAAAGGTAAAAATACTAATAAAAGTAATAATAAGTATCTCATAATTTATTTATATATTATTCACCTCGTAGCAGAATTGAACTGCTATTTTCAGATTGAAAATCTGACATCCTGACCATTAGACGAACAAGGCATTAAATTTATCTGGTGGAGTGGGGATTGAACCCACGACATTCGGTTTAACAGACCGACGCTCTACCTAGCTGAGCTATCCACCAATTATATTGGAGTTTCCTATCCAATCCACTTTCCAGGTGAGGGCTATTTGCTACTCTATAACTAGAGGTTATTGATATGGTTGCAATAACTTAAACCTGTATCGTCACCGATACTTGCGTCCATGATTTTGGATTGAGTTCATGAAAGACTCATGTGACTTCGTTCTACTAAATCTCGTGGCGATCAACCCACTACTCTTCGATTGAAGTCAAAATTTTCTTCTTTCTATGCTCTCTTCTATATCGAGCTACATCCTTCTTAAGCTGATTATATTCAGCTTCAGTTGGTAGGTTCCAATATCCATGTTTTCTACCAAATACACAACCAAACCATAATTGAATACCATAATCTGGATTAGCTTTCCAAAGATAATAATGTAAATCCATATGTTCTTTGAAAGGTAACCAAATATGATTATTAGTATCTCCACTAAGTTCTGGAGCTAATGATCTAGGTATAATATGATGTAAGGTCAATCTTCCTTCTTCAATTGATTTACCACCCGAAAAATTCACTTTACCACATTCTACACTTTCTACTAAATCATTATACTTATTCAACCATTCATTATTATTTGGATTAGGAAAACGTAACATAATTATAAATTGGAGGAGAGTGAAGGCAAAAGCAATAAGTCTGCACTCTCCCATTTTTACCTAGAACTCGTTTATGGAAACGAGTAAAGGGTGGGCTAGGTAACGAATTAGTTTGCAAGGGACAACCTAGCCCAAATTGTTATTTGAACTTTTTAATTTCTTTCTTAAGTTCTTCCTCAGGAATAATATGATCAATACGTTTCTCAGTACCATCATCTTTTCTAAGGATGGCTACAGGTAAATTTTGTACTCCATACTTATCAAATAACTCCATTGAAGTAGATGCATCACAATCTACAAAATCAGTTTTAGTATCTTCACAAACCTTCTTTACAATAGGTTCCCACATTTTACACTTACCACACCAATTGGCATGAAAGAACATTAGTTTCATTTGATAAACTCCAATATAATATAAATTAAAATGGTGGTCTCTATGAGATTCAAACTCATACTCCTCCGCTTAGAAGGCGGATGCTTTATTCAGTTAAGCTAAGAGACCATAAATCTAAATCATTTCATTCAGAAAATCATTTGCTAACTTTTCCTTCCTAATTTCACTCAATTCCATTGCTTTTAACTCTAGTAAAGTTGTTAATGTATCAAACTCTCTTGGAAAATCCTTCCTCCATACTCTAAAGTTATCCTCATCATTATTCATTCTGAAGAAATCAACATATGAATCATCAGGGTTCATTCTATTATTTTTCAGAAATACCATTAGAACATTCTCATGCTTATGACCCCTACTAAATGTAAAGGTAAAAGTTTGGTTTGAGATATCATTAGTATTAGCTTTAAAAGTAATAACTTTATTAAAGTCAAACTTATTAGCTGCATCTAATAACTTTTTACTTAATTTTTCTAATTTATCCATAAATCTGTGAGAACTTGCTTTATAAGTGACTTTGGTGGAAGCTCCCTGCCACTCACCTTTACTACAATAAAGTTCTTCGGTGGAAGATGGATTTGAACCATCGATACCCTTTTGAGGTATGCCAATTTTCAAGATTGGTGCCTTAAGCCACTCGGCCATTCCACCATAAATCTATTAGGGAACCTCAGCTATGCAAACTTCCTATTTGGAGGAATAGGATGGAGGAACTGAGGTTCCCATCGTTTAGCGTAATGTCATTTCACGGTTGTTATTTAAAAGGAGGTAACCGTAGGACGCATTACAAACAGCACTATGAGTTACTTGTACATGTAGACAAGGAGATAACTTGTCGAATAAATTATTTTATTTATTTTAAATCCAATTATACCACGGTTAGGACTCTAACTTAAATCCTAATCATCTTGAATATATTCTTAAATGTCCATTTTGCTAAAGGAATAACTCCTCTCTTTACTCCTTCATATACTCCATATCCAATAGCACTTAAAGCAGCTGCTCCTAATGCAGCTTTACCACTAGTTTCAACTTTAAGATGAAGTGGAGATTTACCTTTAATAGTAGGTAACTTCTCAGCTACTTTATATTTCTTTACATCAAATAATTCACCAAAATATTTCTCAATTGGATTAAGTATTTCTCTACGAGTAGCTACTTTTCCAATACCTTTTGTTGAATATAAGTTTACTATACTAAAATCATTTATATTATTACTATGAAGATACTTTTCTAAGTTACTTCTAGCGATTGACTTTTCAAGTAATACCCTTACTCTTCTTGCCCATCTTCGACCTAGTCCTGAATTAGCTTGACCAACATATACTATTTTATTAGTACTATGCTGATACACTCCATACACACCATGAGCAGGTAATTTATCATGCTGTCCTGATCGAACAAGCTCGATAAATTTACTCATAGGAATTGAGTTCTTAATATTTACTACTAGGTCTTTGGTCATTTTCAATCACTCCATAGGAGGAGTGGGCAATGCCCACTCCCAAGTATTTATTTGTTTAGTTCTCTGTTTAGTTCACTTTAAATTAATCTAATTGAGCTAAAAAGTCATTACGTATATTTTCCTTCTGATCTTCATATCTATGTGCTAAAATATAGAAAATATCATTTGACTCACAATTATTCTCGGTATCATTAAATTTAGAGGTACCTTTTGGTGTAATTACTTCTACTTCATTTCCATAACAAACACCTTCGTGATCTCCTATACCATAAAGTTCTGAAGCATTTAAATAGTAATCATCATTTATTTTAGCTTGGTAAGTCTTTTTAAATATTTTTGAATCAGCATCATCTTCAATTGATTCTGAATACTCTACATTTAATTTATAAGAGTTAAGCCTAATCCATTCAAGTAATTTATCCATATATTCTCCATGTGGACAGAGGAGGAACCTAGAACGGAGCAAAATTATGATGTTTAATCATTGTTCTAGGTTCCAAATTGTCAGCCTGCATTTATACTAAATTATCTATCTACTTATACCACGGTTAAGACTCTTAAGTTTATTTAACTTCAACTCCTTCAATATCTTTCTCACCTTTCTCTACTTTTTCAAGAACTTCTGTTAAATAAGCAATAGTACCTTCACTCATTTTAATACGTTGATTTAAATCAGCTTCCATCTTTTCAATTTGAGCTACTTGATTAGGGTTAGCTAATTTAAGTCTAGTCATATGACTCAAACTACGTTTATCAAGAATTAACTCTAATGAAAAATCACCAAGTCTAGTTTTAATTGCATTAATCAAATATTGTCTTTCAACTGCCATACTTATCTCTCCTATATTTTAAAGTCCATAATTTCCTAGATTGTTCAACTAGGTCTACAAAATAAAATACTATATGATATAGTATTAATCCAATCATCAATATCATTACTCCTAATACCCAAAGTATTAAGAATAATATTAATAGAATAAAGTCAGCTATTTTATTCCAGAAGTTAATCATAATATTGCTCCCAAGGTTCAGGTTTATCGTATGGGAAATCCTTCATCTCTTTCCATAGATCTACGAAGTAACCACGTATATGCACGAAGGCTAACCCAACAGCTAGGAGTACAAAACAAATAATCCACACAATCGGAATCATTATCCAAAATAGTATCTGAGGTATCCAATCCTTCCATGTCATTTCTTACTCCTTGTCCAATTTTTCATTTTATATTTCTGATCATTAGTAATATCTTTTTCTACACAATCACAAATCCAAGCATACTGAGACAAGTCAAACTTTTCAGCTTCCTCTGGAGTTTTAAATTCTCTTTCAAGATAAAGTAATTGTTTATAAGGAGTTATTTCAGATCCACGATTTACTTGAGTAAATACAAACTCATCATAAACCCAATAGATACGTACATTCTTAGCTAAAGAGTAAGTCCTTAATTCATCATAAACATCAGGAGGTATTGTAAGATTAGTTTCATTTCTAATCATTCCACCTGGAGTTTTAAATGAAATAATATAATCAGTTGTACCATCAGCTTTAATAAGTTTACGTAATCTCACTTCATTCTCAAATGAGAGATAATCAGTTTCTGCATAAAACTGAGCACCTTTTTCAATTACTTCAAATGGTATATATTTTAATAACCATTTCTTCTCTATTTCTTTTCCTTGCATAATTCTTCCTTAGGTTTATTTATACATTCAATACAAGTCCAAGGTATTTGAACTCCATGATTCATATTAAATATAAGATTATCCTGTGGAGAATAATAAACTCCACATTGTGAACATTGAACTAATATCTTCATTTACTTAATGGACAAAAGTCCTGTCTCTTATTTAAATTTTTATCCTCTATTGGAGTTATTCCATCTTTAACTGCCATACAATAATATAATCCAAATCGAGTTATAGATCTAAATCGACACTCTATACAGCATCGAGGCATCTCCATGTCTTTTATCTTAATCATCTCCATCAGTTGGATCAGGTCGTACCTTCTTTTCTGAGGTACTTTTAACCTTATGCCAATCTAAGTATTCATCTGACTTATTACCTAAACCATTTAATGATCCACTATGGCCAGTAACTTTTACTGATTTACTAAATTCAATCATTTCTTCTACAGTATAAGTATATGGAAACTCAACAGTCATAGAGCTATTTATATCTTCTGCAAAGTTCATTGACAAAGCAATCCTGCCAGTTAATCTAGAAAAATTAAGAACTCCAATAATAATATAGTCACATGTTAATATTACTTCTGGCTTATGGTAGATCCCTCTATCCTTTATACACTTATCTACAAACTGGATAAATTTATACCATTCTTCCTTGCTAATTTTTTCAATCATTAAAATACTCCTTTACAGTATTCTTCAATATTTGAACTAAATCATCTGATATATTGAAACGTTTAGCATTAATATCAATACCTCTCATTACATCACCATTTGGATCACGTTCAGATGCAGCTTTCCAATCAGAAATGAGTTCAACTAAATCTACTAGATTCATTCCCTTAATTCCATCTGGAAAGTGCTCAGGATGATGTCTATTCTTCATATAGTGATGCTCAAGAATCGGCTTCATCTTTCTGGTAGTTTCAAAATACTCTTTACTTCCAAATGTATATTTCTTTAAAAATGGAGTAAATTTATCATATCCTTCTTTCTCTAATGGCTCTAATTTAGACATATCATGAAGTAATCCTCTTCTTTGAATATCTCTAAATATTATAGTCATATACTCATTTACTCTACGTATATGCTTCTCAGTATCTTCTCTACTATCGTAACTCATTGATTCCTCACTAACTTATAAATTATTACATCCTCCGTAGGATGATGAAAAGTTTTGGCAGTATCATAACTAAACATGAAGATATCTACAGTATTTTTAATTGTTCGTTCTCCATCTTTACGACCATACGCCATTTTATCTTCATAGACAAAATAAGAACCCATTTTAGGTATATAAACTAAATCACCATATTTCAATTGATACTTATCTAAGATATCTTGACTAATTGCTACTCCACCTTCATAAACTATACGACCACTCGCGAAAGTGTTCGGTGAAGAGCTAGTTTGATTAGGATGATTATTATAAGCTGTGAGTCGAACTGATTTTAAATGAATACGTTCAAAACGTAATCCTTCAATATTATATTTTACATTAATTTTAGCTTCTGGAATAATAAATCCATCAACTTTTTGGACTGGACATTCATATTTTGGACATTTATTCTCTAATAACTCCATTTCAATTTGTTTCTTAGATTTAATCCATCCGCAAGAATAACAAATTAGAAAGATTACTCCAAAAACTAAGAAAGCAATGCCCCAAATTACAAGTGTATCAGCATATGTTCCAATACATTTAGAATCATTCCAAAATTTAAGTAATTTATCCTTAATCCACATAAACCCTCTCATTTATTCCACCGTTACAACTCGGTTAGAAATTAACACTTAATCCAATACCTAATCTATTATCCTGCTCCTTCAAATTACGACCAATAACAGCAACAGCAGAAGTATTAGGCATGAAAGTAAATATATCACTTATATTTCTACCACCATATAGATATAAGGTTTCCTTATGACCAAACCCAATACCAGCATTATATCTATTCCAAAATGCAAGAGTTGCACCAATACCTACCTCTGGATCTTCGGATAAGAAAGCAGTAATATTTGGACGAAATGTAAATCCACGAGTATTAATTAATACAACACTTCCATCATCATTCTTAATAATTTGATTTGTGAGCTTATCCCAGAATGATAAATTTATTTCTCCACCTTCAATTGGAGTTAACATATTTATAGAACCATAGACTGGAACATAAACTGTCTTTTGAGTTACAGTTCCTTCCTTAGTTCTATATTTATATACTATCTCAGTCTGTTTAATAACTGTTTGATTCTTTAACTTCTCAGATAACTCAGCAGTTTTATCCTGATAATCATTTACTTGCTTATTAAGATGAGATACTCTAAATAAAAGTATAGCAATAAGTATCCAAGGAATTAATCTTAATATAGTTTTAAACATACTCCTCCTTATTTAATATATCAATTTGATATATTTTATTGATATTAGTTTTATATTCAGAAAGTCGATCCCTACCTTCTTTATATCTCTTTCTAAAGGTACCAAAAGGAATACCTTTATTTCCAATAAAAACTAACTGAATATAATTACCATCATCCAGAGGATAATAGTCTACTCCATGAGATGAAGAATAACTAGTGTCATACTGAATAAGCTCTTGATTAGCTAGATTATTGATGCAGAAAGTACCTACATAAATTAATCTACCTGATGTTTGTCCATTCAATTTATGAAAATTGAATGCAAACTTAATGCTTAACTGATTCTCTGACATTAATAGTCTCCAATATATTCTTTTTAGCAAAGGGACTAACTGTAATATTATTTAAACAATCATCTATCTCTTTACTAACTTGCTCAATTATTTCTTGAGTAAGTTTATAATCTGTTGAAGTAAATTTCAAGTTCATGATACTCCTAGGAGAGTAGGCATGAGCTACCTACTCTCCATAGTCATCAGCAGGTGAGATGACTAGCGAAAGTTTAAGAAATTACTGCTTGAATATCTTTATCAGCAATCAAATGATATTCTTTATCATCACCATCAAACTTAATAGGTAATACACCTTTCTTAATTACTGAAGGAATCATTACTTTATCACCTTCTTTTACAGGCATAGGTAATAACTTTCCATCAGCTAAATAAGAACCAGTACCTACTTTAATAACAGTAGCTTCATTGTAAGGAACTGCATCAGTATTAGGCAGAATAAGTCCACCTACTTTTACTTCCTCAATATGAACTAATACTAAGTTTCTTAGTGGTTTGAATGTATCTAATTTCATTTCTACTCCTTTCTAAATCCAACTTTACCGTAGATTTCCTTATCAAAATCAAGATGAGGATTGACTTCCAACCATTTCTTACGATAAGGATTATTTGGATTATCCTTAATATATCCTTTCTCAAAATGTTGGAGATATAATTGATTTAAGAATGAATCACCATCGCGACCAATACGATTAGTTACAATACCTTTCCATTCTAATACAAATGCATCAGGAAGATATAAATCATAACCTTTACGTACTTTCATTCCTTCATCTAAGTCATAACGATTGAGAAGTTCTGGATGAAATTCACCTTTCTTATCAAAGTGTCCAAATAAGTGTTTATTCTTATCTAGATCAATACTTCCATCCTCCTCAAACTTAGCAAATCGTTTGATTAAATAAGTCCAGGAATTAGGATTATCCTCTTTTAAGTTTTCAGCGAACCAGTGAGTTCTTACTTGGATAATCTCTTTCAATCTATCTTCACAACAATGTACCCAGTAAGGAATAGTGGCTGAACAATTTAAGTCATTTACTTTTGATTTATATCTTAAGTTCTTGATAAAGTCAATAATACCAATACCTTTAATACCTTCATGACGACATAGCTGACTTTCAAGATTGAAACCAATCTTACCTAACCATTTATACTCTTTATTTTCATGAATGATATCAGTTCCAATTAATGTATAAAGATTATCATCAGTACATTCCTTATTTTCTTCACAATTAAAGTATTTAGGAAGTTGGTTCATCTCTTCCTGAAGGCATTCATTATTCCAGCAAGCTAAATAAACTTGCTTCCATAATTCTGGATATAGTTTAGATAACTGTTTATACATTACTGCCAAATATTTAATAAATTGCTTGACAGAACAAGTAAACATATAGGTTGATTGAAAACTCAAAGGAAGAGTTGCCCGTACTTTATTGAAGTCCTTCGTAGTTTCATATGCTTCTTTTGCTTTAATATATTCCTGATAAGCTGGAGCAAAATCTGCAATATCTAATACTTCCTCTGAAGCTACTGTTTCCTTATTAATTCTCACACGATTGGACATAGCCCATCTTGCAGGCATTCCAAAGTTGTAAAAGAATTCACGAAGAATTAAGGATGATTTAATAGTAAACTTACATTGTTGGAAATAATTTAAAGATAAGTTCATTTTCAACAACTGTTCATTATACTTATCTAAATCCATTTCAGTATTTGATTGAAGTACTTTTACCTTCTTATTCCCCCAATCAATTTCAAAGAATTCAGGTCTACTTTGAACCCATACCTTGAGTGCAGCATATTTATCTAATACCTCAGCTTTAATTTCAAGAGGTACTACTTTTACATTCATTTCTTTAAGCTTATTGATATCAGTTTTCATATTAACTCACACTCGTTACTAATGTTAAATCAGAATCACCAAGTATCTCTTTTACTTCAGGATTAGATACTAAATGATATCCTTCATTCTCGACCTTTTGTAAATCTACTTTTTCATCATTTAATTTAGATTCATTTAATGGAGTATCCTCAACTTCTACTTTTCCATTCTTGGTAGTTAATCTTGTATACTTCATTCTCATCATTATGTTATCAGACAATCCTTCGCCTAAAACATAATAAATATAGTTAGTATTATCAAAATTATAACCTAAGAGGATACCTGCAGATAATGAATTTACATTTACTACATCATTATTCTGTAAATCCATTCCAAGTCTTCCAAGTTTAGTTAGAGAATTATCAAGATAATCATATCTCCATATCTCTTTACCTAATTTGATACCTGTTCCTAAGTCACATAGTGTACCTAAATCCTGTGTACCTTTAGGAAATACTAGGATATCACAATTAGTAATTTCTCTAATATTATCCTGATAAATAGCTCTTGCTAATTCCTCTCCATGATCCTTATCATTTGGATTGAACTTTTTCGAGTTATCAGTTTCCTGAGGATCAAAGTATTCAGCATCAGGAAATTTAGTTTTTATTGCTTTAATCATCTTTTGCTTTACCATTATTTCAAAAGGATTAAAGAATCCTGATGCAAAATATATTCTATTTTTGCTCATGTTTATTCTCCATGTTAAAAACTTCATCTGTGCTAGACCATAATCTTCCTCTAGCTCCAGGATGAAATGGTTTGTAATCCTGCTCTGCTACTGACTTAGTTGCAATAATATCTGCAGTTATTGGTAGACAGTCATCAATAATAACTGTAGCTACCTTTACAACTCCATCACCTTGTATATGATTACCTCTTCTTTCTGTATTTCCTGAGGTAAAACATACAAAATTTCCACTTACTGTTTCACTCCAATTACTATTATTTATTTCTCCATTTACTATAGTCATTTCTAGAGCATTATGACCAAGAATATCTCCACCAAAATCAATGATGAAGCTATCTAGTCCACAAGTTATTTTTAACTGTGGATAAAGTAAATTCATAAAGTAACCTTTAAGTAATCCAGTAAAGTCTACTCCACCATCTTTACGATAATGTACAAAGTCAGATACAATATCTATATCAATACATTCTCGTACTGCTACTCTCCATATAGCATCATCAACTGCTTCAGGACTAGTTAAGGAGTTATCTTTATTAAATGGAGAATATTTGAAGGTTTCATGAGATGCCCATTTAATTGCTCCTTCAATATTCTCCTTAGTTTTACTAATATTTTCTTTAGATAAAATAGATAACTTTGAAGTGAATAGCTGACAAGAGTAACTATTCATCTTCATCATCTTCTAATTCCTCTTCATATCCACAATCTTCACAGTAGCCATAATTAAATTCTTTGCTACCACATCTAGGACATTTCTTGCTCATGTTTATCTCCTATTCTGCATAATCTCTCCAGAAGATAGCTTTAGCAGTATTGTTAATACCTTCTTCTAGATAGATTGCTTTTTCCTTTAATAACTTAGCTACAGTTTCATCAATAACTGCAACTGAGTCATGTACATCACCTGCTTTTGCTGGACCATACTCAACAGTAACTTTATCACCTATCTCTCCTAATCCTTTCTTAATAAGTTCAGTAAGTTCATTAAGAGAAGTAGATTTTCCATAACCTAAATTATATTTAAACTTGCGATCTTCTATATGCATTATGCTATCAATTAACATAATTAAATCTTCACAAGCAATATAATCACGAGTAATAGTTCCATCACCATTTACAATAAGAGGTTCTCCATTGAATCCTCTCTTAATCCAAATTGGTACTACGTTTCCTTCTTTCCCACCTGCCCCAACTACGTTAAAGAAACGGAAGCAAGTAGGTTTAAATCCATGAAGGAGTTCATAGCATTTCATATATTGTTCACAGCAGTATTTTGATGCAGCATATGGAGATGCAGGTTCACAAATATCATCAATATGTGCAGCTTTAGTTTCTCCATAAACTGAACCTGAGGATGCAAATGCTATTTTCTTAATTCCAATTTCTCTCATTACTTCAAGCAAGGAAATTGTTCCCATTATATTATCATTTGCACTACTAATTGGATCTTTAACTGATTTTCTCAGATCAGGATCTCCTGCTAGATGTAATACAAACTCAGGTTCTTCAATATCATTCTGTTGACAAAAATTATAAATATACCAGAAAGATCTAAGAAGAGCATCTTTATTAACAATGTTAATTTTATCTGCTGTATAATTCTCTAATCCATATACAGATCTTTGTTTATTTATAGCTTCTTCATCCTTATCTAGAGAAAATACATGATATCCTTTATCGAGATAATATCTTACTGCATATCCACCGATAAATCCCGCACCACCTGTTATAATGATACTTTTAAGTTTCTCCATGTCATAACTCCTTTACATAATCCTTTAAATTATCTTTTACTTCTTTAATACTACCTTCTTCAACTTCAATATAATTAACATCATTTGGCCATTTAGTATTAAAGCAAGCTATTGAATTAGTTGCTAAAATAATTTGATACCCTCCATGTGCCCATTGTGCCATATAGTTGAAGAATGCTCTTTCAGTTTTAAATGACATTGAAAGAGTTGGTTCATCCATAATCAGGAGAGGAAGTGCTCTGTCAAATGACTCATTCTGCCATGAACCTCTTTCAATAAATTTACTTAGAACTAACTGAGCTTCCATTTTATTCTCACCTTGACTTTGAGAACCTTTATCATAAGTGAGTAATACCTGCTCAACTCCATAATCAAAGTATTCATCCATTTTATTATGATGAAAGAATGCATCACAATTAATGGCTACTTCATTATCCTTCTTTATTTTATAAGTAAATTTACTTTCACTCACATATATAGGTGTTGAACATATTTTTAATCTAGGTATATTATATGCATCTTTAATACATTCTAATAACGTAGATTTTCCAGCTCCATTCTGACCATATAATATGTTAAGTCCAGAAGTAAAGGAGAACTCACGGTGAAGTAAGTTCTCCTTTAGATGTTTTGGATATAATTTAGGTATTTTATTTATTTTAATAGTTTTTAACATAAATTACAATAATACCACCGCTAAGGCTCTTCTGTTAATTTTTGCATTATATGAGGAGTATCCTTAAGATAAGTTCTCTTTCCATCCTTATCAATCATATATAATTTAGGAGGATAAATAACTGTTTTATTCTCATTATTTATTAACTCCTTCTCATTTTCTTCTAAGGTATCAAATAACTCAACATCATCTAAGCTACCACATATAATACCTAGTTCATGAAGGAAATCAATACCATCGGAACTCCTATCATATTTCTCATTGTAAATAACCTTCTTAATTCCAGCACTTGCAATAATTTTTGCACAATTTATACATGGTGAGAAGGTAATATATAATGTTGCACCTTTAGTAGAAATACCTTCTTTTGCAGCGAATAAAATAGCATTAGCTTCGGCATGAAGTTCATGGGTATTTGACCATTCATGATGAACATTTCTAAAATGCTCATAATCTTTTCTAAATTCTTCAGGGAATTTATCCTCACAATGCTTCATACCTTTTGGTACACCATTATACCCAATAGAAATAATTCTACCTTCACGTACAAGTACACAACCTACCTTTAATCTACAACAAGTAGATTGTTCAGCTACTTTATTTGCAATGTCTATAAAGAATTGATGCTCATTTTTCATTATTTAAACCTTCCACTAGTGTCTTTCCATTTATTCTTCTAATATTCAATAAATTATCATAGTTAGAGAATAAGTCTGTATGTGATGCAATCATAATTTTGTCAGACTTAATATCTTTCAATAATTTAACTGCATTTTCAAGATTATCCTCGCTCAAGTTAACATAGCACTCATCAAGTAAAGTTAATCCAACTCCATCTACAAATGAAGTAATGCGAATAAGGATGAACTGATCAAGTAATGCTTTCTGACCAGAACTTGCTCGATGATAATCAATCCATTTACCATCTACATTAATGTATGCATTGATATCAAAGTCATCACTACCTTCCTTTGTAGATTCAAACTTAATCATCTCATTATTTAAATGAGAAACTAATCTTGCCATAATAGTATATGGAATTGAATTAGGAGTAGCTACATTGAATAAGTCTGAGTACTTCTGATAATCCTCAGCTAGTTTAGTTGCTTCCTCATTGACTTTCTCAAGTTTTGATTTATCCAATAAAACACTTGATAAATCAAATCCAAGCTTTTGAATATTCATTTCATGAACTAATGCTTCCTTATGATTCTGAAGGTATTTGTCAACTACTGATAAGAAGTTATCACAATCAGTATTAAACTTTTTGGCTAATGATTCCATTACTTCATGAGCATTATCATACCCACTCTGATTTAACTCAATCTCTAGCTTCAATGAATTGATTGAATTCAATTTAGCTTCATTAGCTTTATAATCAGCTAACTGCTTCTTTTTAGTAGAATAATCATCCCAAAGTTTAGTAAGATCAATTTTGGTAGTTGCATCGAGCTTATCCTGTAATCTCTTAACTCCTTTTTCCTTCTCCTGGATTTCTTCAGGAGTAGAGCCTGATAATTGTTTACCACAATTTGGACAAGTCTTTACTGATGATTTACAATAATCTAGTTCACCTTTTAATGATCTTAACTGTCTTTCTAATTCTTCAATACCTTTATTAACATCCTCTGCAGAATTATAGGTATCTAAAGCTAATTGGACAATATTACTATTAATCTCAACTCCTTTAAATTCTGAAGTTTCTTTCTCATATTTAGCTAACTGTTCTTTTGCTGTAGATAACTTAGTGCTTTTCTCAACACAGATTAAATTATACTGATTAAATAAGTCCTTAGATGATTCGAGATCACTTTTCTTATACTTTAAATCAATAGCTTTTAACTGCTTCTCATAATCACTTTTTAATTGTTCTAGTGATTGACTTTTAGCTTCAAGTGCAGTTATCTCTTTATTATTTGCTCTTACCTCTTTCTCTTTCATTTTTGCTCTATTCTGAGCTTCAGTCGATAAATAATCAAAGATAGTTAAGTTAAATAATACCTTCATGAATTCAGTCTTATCTAAGTTACCAAAATATTGACTATTTGGTTTAAGATAAAAGTAATTGAAGTAATTAATCCAAGGAATATATTTCTCTAATTCAGGTTGGGTAGCTCTTTTACCAAGTTGAATTTTCTCTCCATCCTTAGTAAATGCTAAATTATTATTTTCCCATCTATCAATATAATATTTAGATCCATCATAATCCATCCATAATTGAATACGCATATCACCCTTAGCATCAATCATTTTCTCATTCAGCATTTTCTTATCTCCAGTAAATGCTGTAGAGATAGCATAGAAAATTGACGATTTACCTGCACCATTTTCAGCACGAAGATAAGTAATTCCTTCTAACTTATCAAAATCAAGCTCAAGATGCTCTATGGATCTAACATTATCAATAACTATCTTATGTATTTTGAAATTAAAATTAATTGTTGGAGGTATCTTCTCTTTATCAATTAATGCATGAATATGATTAAGTTTATATTTCTTAACTTCCTCATCAATCATATCCATTACATTATCCTTGGATAATTCCTCCCTTTCTTCTAATTTTAATCCAGTTTCTTCCTGTTTATCCTGAGTTGAGAAGTTATGTATAGTTCTTTCAAGCTTCAAAAACTGAAAGTGAGGAGTATCTGAATCTAATCGTTCAAAAGTAGACAGTTTACCTTTAAGTCTAATCAATCCTATCTTTCCATACCTATATTCATGAGCATGAAGTTGGAATGGTGGACATATAGAATGGTCCTTACCATTATCATAGATATTATGAATATCTCCAAATACACCTAAAGAATAATTAGGTGAGTTTAATTCTACAAATCCCAATGGGACATGAGATATCCAAACGTCACAATAATGAGGAGGATAGTAAGGAGTGGTTCTACTATAGTTTGATATATAAATGCTAGTTCCATTTAAGTTTAATTCCTTCTCATGGACATAATGAACATTGTTCGGGAACATTTTTATCGCAGCATGGACATAACTATTATCAAATGAGTTATCATGATAATTTCTACTATCATGCTGAGCTACGATATATCCAATATAGATATCTGGATTATCAGTAATTAATTTAGTGTAAAAGTCCCAAAGTACCTGCATTACCTTAGGTTGTACGTTCCATGAATTGATAATGTCACCTGCAATGATTAAGTAATTAGTTTTATACTCCTTCATTACATCAGTAAGTCTTTCAGCCAGTTTCATTGGCTGAGTTCTCATACGATATTCAGGTTGACCATCTGGATTATTCCTTAACCATACATCCAAATGTAAGTCAGATATTACAATTAAATTTTCGTTCATTATATCTCCAGCTAAAATAAATTCTTATACTTATACCACCGCTACAACCCTACTTGATATTTTCCATTCCAGCAAATACAGTATTAAGTTGTCTATTTACAGTATAGAAAGTGGTACATTTTGGAATATCTTTTAATTTCTTCGCTCCAATATAAGTCATTGTACTACGAATACCACCTAAGATATTCTCCATAATATTAGCAACAGGTCCAGTATATGGAATCAGTTTTTCTCTACCTTCAGTAGTACGATATTGCTTCATTCCACCAAAATGCTTCTCTTGAGCTAATTTTGATGACATACCATAAAACTGTTTATATTTCTCATGCTTATATACTTTATACTCGTCAGTCCAATGAGAAAAAGTATTATCAGGTCTTTTCTCATCCATTGAATGAATAATCCCTTTAGTATCTGTCCAAGCTGAATGTCCTAATTCATTAGTTTCATAAGTTTTAGTAACTAATTCACCTGCAGCTTCATCTGCACCTGCTAACATACCACCTAGCATTACGAAGTCAGCACCTGCACCAAATGCTTTTGCAATATCTCCTGGACAAGTACATCCACCATCAGCACAAATCATTCCTCCTACACCATGAGCTGCATCTGAGCATTCAAGAATTGTGGATAATTGTGGACGACCAACTCCTGTCTGAGTACGAGTGATACATACTGAACCTGGACCTATTCCACATTTAACAATATCTGCACCATTAAGGATTAAGTCCTGAACCATGTCACCAGTTACTACATTCCCAGCCATAATTAATAATCTAGGGAATTTACTTCTTAATTCTTTTACGAAAGCAATAAGTTTAGGAATATATCCATTTGCAATATCTACACATACTTTATCAATTAATGGATGCTCCTCTAATAGCTTAAATAGTTTCTTCTTATCATCCTTCAATCCAGTCGAAATAAATAATAACTGCTCTGATTGAGTAATGGAGTTAGCTATTTCATCAATATCATAATGCTTATGTAAACAAGTAATTGCATCATAAGTTTTCAATACATTATGCATTTCCATTGTTCCTGTAGTAGCCATATTTGCAGCCATAATACCACAAGAAGTCATTGTATATGGATAGTATTTAAACTTATAATTCCGTAATACATTAGCTTCACTACGAGAATTTAAAGTAGTACGTTTAGGTTGAAATAGAACATCACAAAAATCTAGTTGTGGTTCAGTATATAGTCTTGTCATTCTTTAATTAACTCCAAATTATATTTATATAATACTAAGTTTATAAACTCTAATGGGATAGTATCTTTTTGAGAGAATACTGATCCCTCAAAATGATCCTTGTCAGATAATTTGAATGATATTTGCAAATCATTTAATTCACTTA
>Ga0256872_10000078_pt1 | contig 19418 bp, 2 predicted proteins | sample RumenRJG_08RNA_FD_186119 | JGI IMG/M metagenome (GOLD analysis project Ga0256872, IMG submission 186119) | Metatranscriptome of bovine rumen microbial communities from Lethbridge, Alberta, Canada - Rumen RJG_08 (Metagenome Metatranscriptome) | ecosystem: Host-associated > Mammals > Digestive...
AAAAAAAAAAAAAAAAAAAAAGGAAGTGAAAAATATCCAATAATAATAGATTATATTAATAATATTTTAGATTTTTCAAAAGAAAATGAGATTTTTTTAATTCAATTTACAAGTGATTTTTGGAATTATATATTAAATTATTACAAAGAGCCTAAAATGGATAATATAACTATATGTTCAAAATTAAGAGCTGTATTTAATAAATATTTTTCATTAGTAAAAAAAAGATTTGATAAAAAATCAAAAATATATACTGATGTTAAAAATTATGATGAAATAGATGAATTTACATTTTTGTTAGACCAAATAATAAAAGGTTATATTAATAAAGATAAACAATTAGAAGATATAGATAGGTTGGTTATCATAACTCAATATAATCCTTATTATAATTATAATGAAACAAAATATTCAAATAAAGTAGACACAAATATATTTGATTCATTTAAATTGAACAAGATTGATGATACATTTATTAAAAATTATATATCAATTCAGTTTGAATTAGTTTTTAAAGAAAAAATACATAAATATATTTCAAAAATTGTTTCTAAAATACAAAAAATATCCGATTTTCCGAACATAATCAAATTAATTAATTTTAATCTTTTAGAAAACAAGAATATAATATTGGATGCTTTAATTAAAAGAACTGATGATATTTTAGGAAAAGGAATAGAAAATTTTACGAATAAAAGATTAGAAGAGGCTGTTAAAGTTATGGCTGAATTAGCCTTTATAAATTTTATTTATAAAAGAAACGAAGATCAATTTGATTTTATAAATGAAAAAATTGAAGAATTACCAGATAAAATTCAATCATTAATTTTTATTGAAATTATAAATTCATATATAATTAAAAAAAATGAGAAAGATAAATTATTATTATTAGAAGAAAAAGATTATGAAAAAACAAATAAATTGAAACAATACATTTTCAATAAGTTTTCAAAAGAAGTCAAAAATGAAGATGATATAAATCATATAATTAAATTAATTAAATGCTTAGAAGGTGATTTAAAAAAAGAAGAAAAAACTCTAGAAGAAATTAAAAATATAAAGCAAAATGATAGTGAAAAAAATGAAAATGAAAGCAATGTAAATGAATTTTTGGAAATGTTAATGAAAAATAATTTATTTACAAAAGATGAATTTTTTTCTGATCCAAATAATCTCAAAATAAAATTAATTTATGAATTATTCGAAAACAAAATTATCAAAAAAAATCAGGAAGAATATTACGAAAAAATACAAACATTATTGACAGCTATAAAAAATGATTTAGAAGGTAATATTAAAAAAATTAAACTCAAAGAATTTTTGAATAATAATCCAGACTTTATAAAAAAAAGATTAAGTTTAATTAATATTATAATACCAGGATTTAAACCAGAAGAAACTTTGAAAAATTTGCAAAATGATTATAAAGAAATATCTAAAGATATAAATGATTTAGAATTTATAAAGGAAAATATTATAAAATATTATAAGAATAGTTATAAAGAAATAATAAGAGATTTAATTGATGCTATTAGACAAAATGATAAAATGAATATATTACAATATAAAAAAGGTAAAATAGGAGATTTAATTAAAAAATGTAAAGATAAACAATTAGAAGATAAAGCCAAAAAAGTTAAAGAAGTAAAAGATTTTTTATTATTTAATGTAATATATGAAATGAGTTCAGGCAAAGATGATGAATCAAATTTTAGAGAAGCATATGCCAAATATAAGAAATTCTTAAATGAAAAAGGAGATGTTAATAAATTATATGAAGATAATAAAGAAATTGTTAATAAAATAAGGGATACATTATGCAATGATGAAGAGCAGGCAAATATTTTTATTGATCAATTAAAAAAAAATTATGGAAAAAATAATGAAACAATGATTGATGATTTAACAATATTATTTAATACTAAAAAATATGATTTAGAAATTAAAAGTTTAATTTCTTTTTTTGAATATTTTCAAAAAGATAATGAAGATTGGAACAAAAAATTATCAAAAGATTATAAAAATTTACTCCAAAAAACTCCTCAAGAAATAAAAAATAAATTAAATGAATTAAAAGAAAATAATATTTATAATTATAGAGATGAAAATAATTATTATACAAATTTATTTAAATGCTTATATAACAAAAAAGAAGCAATTGATTTCATTTTTGAAAAAATTAATCAAAATGTAAGCATAGATTATTTAGAAGAAAAAATTCAACCAACTAATAGAACAATAAATATAGAAGATATAATTGCCTCAGAAAAATGTATTTTTCATATTAGTAAAATGAAAGATCAAGATGATAATTTTAAAAGGCTCAGTTACATAAAAGGTTTAGATAAAAAAGAAATTGATTATTTCCTAAAGTATTCACAAATATACTCTTATATTATTGAATTAGATAGAAATGATGATAACTCTGATAATATTTATGAAAAAGTTATTAATATTATTAAAATTGATTTAACATTTAAAATTGATCAAGATTCAGAAGAATTTTTTTATTATGTAAAAAATCAAAGTGAACCTGAATATATATCATTTGAAGTTTTAATACATTTAAAAAATAAAATTCATTTAGATAGTGAAAAGGAGGATGAAAATAATAATGAAGAAGAAAAAATTGAATCTGAAGAAAAAGATATATTAAAATCAAAATTAAAAACTTTAATTTTTTTTAAAAAATTAATAATTAATTTGGAAATAATTAATAAATATATGAGAGTTCTTAAAACTAAAGGATGTACTTTACCATTAAAAATTGATATAAAAGTGAAAATGCATACGGTAAATTATTTTTTAGAAGGAAAGGAAGTTACTTTTCGTGTTATTAAAACATTTTTATTAAACGTCAAAAATAAGCATGTTTCTCAATTAAATGATATATATAAAGAAAAAATGTATATTAGATTTGTATATGGTGAACAATTCAGAAGCTTAATGAAACATATAGAAAAAACTTTTCATATTGACCCATTCTTAAGATATATACTTAATATTATAGATAATAATAAAATTATTAAAGAAGGTGAAAAATCTCCAATAAACAATGCCGAAGATTGTATTACCCAATTTGAAACAATCAATCAAAATTCATTCGATAGTATTTCAGAATATATAAGAACTTTATTTGTAAATAATAAAATAAAAACTATTACAGAACATTATAATAAAATGCTTATCAATCCTAATAATAAATATAAAGGTATTTATAGCCAAAAATGTATAAAAAATACAATGGAAAAATATATAATAGATTTATTTTGGGATAAATTAACAGAATTACCAATAGCCCAAAATTTATTAATTACCAGTAAAGAAACATCATCTGAAGAAATGCAATCATTTTTCCATAGGGCTATATTATGTAAGCATAATACTTTATTCGTTGTAGCAATTAATGACTCATTTTCTGAATACCAGCAAAGTATAATGAATTCTTATATAGATCAATTATTGACATATGAAAATGAAAAATATAATGATGACAATGGTACAAATATTCCAAAAAAAGAAACACAAATTTATTTATCATCTTGCATTTTATTTATATATGATGAAGAAAATAAAAAAATTAATTCATTTTTAAAAGAATTAAATAAGCTTAATAAACAAAAATTTGAAAATATTGTTGTTGTCGAAGAAACTTATAAAAATAAAATTCTACCAAAATTGGGAAATATAAATGTTATTTCTTCAGATATATGCGGGTTAGGAAAATCTGAAAAAATTAAACTAATGACAAAAGGAAAAAAATATTTTCATTTTCCTTTAGGAGGTATATTAACTAAAAATATCATTTATAAAAAAAATAGAAAAACTTTTAGAAGAAAAAATAAAAAATTATAATAAAAAAGACGTAGCAATTCATTTAGATTTAACTGAATCAAAAGAAAAATCAATAATTAATGAATTTTTATTTTCTTTCCTTATTACAAAATTTTATTCAAACAACGAAAACATTATTTTTATACCAAAAGATATTTCTATTTATGTAGAAATTCCTAATTGCTTTGAAAATTATTTATCAAGATTTAGTATTTTAAAAATATTTAATAATGATAATATAACTTTCGAAAAAATGCCAGATTTTAATTATTCAGATGATATTATAACTATTTTTAATAGACTTTTAGAAAAAAATTCAAATGAAAAAATTAAAGATTTTGTAAAAGAAAATGAAAAAATTAAAGATTTTGTAAAAAAATTTATAGGAATTGAAAAATACTCGTTTCATCAAATAAATATTTTTATTAAACTGTTTACTTCCCAATTCAGTAAATTTCAATCAAAATTTACTTTTAATCAAATAGATAAGGATGGAAAAGAGGAGGATATAACTAAAAAAAGAATTACAGAATTTGCAAAATGTACAAGATATTTTACAAATGGAGGATTTGCAGAATTATTAACTAATGAAAGTGAAAATTATAAAGAATACACAAATTTTATAGATAAATTATCAGCAGCTTATAAAGATGATTTAAGTAAAATTAATTTTAATACTCCTTTAATCTTTTTAAATTATGAAAAAAGGAAGGTTCATCCTTTATATATTCCTGGGAAAGATTCTAAAGAATATAAAAATTCTAAAGATTATTTAAAACGAATTAAAGAAATATTAGATATACCTAATGAAGTTGATAAAGATAAAGGAGAACTTAAATCTTTAATTTCTATATTAGAAGAGAAAAATAAAAATTATGTAATAACAAATGATAATTTTAGAAAAATAATTTTATTGGTTTATAGAATCAGAGCGAATGTTCCAGTCATTATAATGGGTGATACTGGATGTGGTAAAACTATGCTAATAACTAAATTAAATCAATTATTAAATAATGGCCTAAATACTGTAGAAACTATTGATATACATCCTGGAATAAATGATGAAAAATTATGTAATATAATGGATAAAAAAGATAGTATTGCAAGACAAAAAAAAGATAAGGAACTTTGGTTATTTTTTGATGAAATTAATACTTGCTTATCTCTATCATTAATAACTGAAATTTTTATTAATAGAACATATGGAGGAAAAAAAATAAGCGATAATATTAGATTAATAGGAGCCTGCAATCCTTATAGAAAAAGGAAAGGTAACAAAGAAAAATGTGGATTAAGCATAATTGAAGATAATGATGATGAATTGGTATATTTAGTGCAACCTCTTCCACAATCTCTATTATACTACGTATTTAGTTTTGGCTCTATAAATGAAATCGATGAAAAAAAATATATAAAAAGTATCATAGAAAAATTATTTGATGAAGAAGAAAAAGATTTACACGAGTTTACTACAGAAACAATATTTCTTTGTCATGCATATTTAAGAAATGAATTTGATGATTCGGTTGTTTCTTTGAGGGAAATAAATAGATTTAATAAATGTGTTCAATTCTTTATAGATTATTTTGAAAAGAAAAATAATTATTTAGGTCTAGTAAATAACAAACAAAATAATAAATTAAGGAGTATTATATGTTCAATTTATTTATGTTATTATATAAGATTAATAGATGATAATAAAAGAAACCAAAGAAATAAATTCGAAAATGAAATAAGAGCAACTTTATTAAAATTAGTTAATTCTAAAGATGAAAAGTCAAAGCTTGAAGAGCTAAATAAAATAATAAGAAAAGATGAAGGGGATAAAGAAGATAATAATTCGAAGAGTATATATGAAAAAAAAATTATAGAAGATATTTTAAACACTAATTTAACCGAAGAAGAAATTAAAATGACAAGATTAGAGAAAGATTTGAACAAAGATGAAATAAATAAAGTTGAATTGATAAACTTAAGTGAAGAAGAAAAAAAAATTGCAACTCAGAAATTAAAAAGTGATGGAAACAATTTAAAAGAAAATGAATTGGAAATTTTGAATGAAAATAAACTACGATATTTTAAGGAATTAAAACTTAAATATAAGAAATACTACGAAAATGTAGAAGAAAAAACAGGAAGCTTCATTTCAAATTTTAAGAATAAAGCTTTGAAAAATGAAATCCAATCTAGACCTAATGAAAACATAAAGTTTTTTAGTAATTTTATTAAAATTGAACAAGATTTTTTGATAGAACAAATAGAATTAGGTGAAGGAATTGGCAAAAATACTTTATTAAAAGAAAATATATTTTTATTGTTTGTATCTCTAAACACAAATATTCCTCTTATAATAATTGGTAAACCTGGATGTGGAAAAAGCTTAAGCTCACAATTAATAACTGAATCAATGAAAGGAAAATATTCGAATAACAAATTTTTCCAATTATATCCAAGAATAATACAGACTTATTTCCAAGGATCACAATCAACTATACCTGATGATGTTGAATGCTTATTTGAAAGAGCAGTGAAAAAATTAGAATATTATAAAAAGAAAAAAGAAAGCGAAAAGAATTTAGAGTTACCAATATCAATGGTATTATTTGATGAATTGGGTTTGGCCGAAGCATCTGAAAGCAATCCACTAAAAGTTTTACATTCAAGACTCGATTACACAGGGAAAGATGAAGGTGTAAGTTTTGTTGGAATAAGTAATTATACATTAGATGCAGCAAAAGTTAATAGAGCCTTAGTTTTATCAGTTCCTGATTTAGATAAAAGAAAAGATGAAATAATAAAGACAGCTTCTAATATTGTTGAAAGCATTTCAAATAATATTAAAGATGATAAAATATTTCAAATTCTTTCAAATACTTATTTTGAATACAAACAACAATTAAAAATAATTAAAGAATTAGTTGTTTTTAAAAAATATGTGAATAAATATGTTCCAAAAGAACCTGGAAATAATGAAAAAGACAAAAATATAGATAATAATATTCCTAATAATTCGCAAATAAATTATAAAAAATCAGTGACTTCAGATTCTTCTCCTCAAGAAAATGAAATTAAAAATAATACCACAAAAAATGAGGCCAGTAAAAAAGATGAAGAAGCAAAGAAAAAAGAAAAATTGAAAGAGATTAAAGATAGACAATTCGTTGATATAGCCGGAGAAAAATTATATAAAGATTTAATGAAAAAAGAAAAAAAAATAAAAGTAGATTTCCATGGAAATCGTGATTTTTATAATTTAATAAAAGGTACTGCATACGAGTTAGGAAAATCAACTGAATCTACAGACGAGGATAAAGTTAATATAATTATAAAATATATTGAAAGAAATTTTGGCGGAATTGATTATGAAGTAGATATAGATTTTTCAATTGTTTTAAGAGATATTGATAAGAAAGTTAAATTATTAGAGAAAATTTTTAAAGAATATAAATTATTTGATCCAGAAAATACAAAAACTAAATTGAAATCAGTTTATTTATTTAAAGCATTATATAATTTACAATTTGACGAAAAAGATACAAGTTTAAGAATATCACCTGATAAAATTAATGATTATAATTTGAACAATTGTATTAATGAGAATATTTGGGACAATAATAGTAGATATTTACTTTTAGAAATAGACAAAACTTTAACTACATTAATTTTTAAAAATATTAAATTACAAAATATACTTAAACCATTTATAAAATTATTGGATGGAAGTCGTTTTCCAGATGATAATAATAAAGCTTATAGATTTATGAAATTAAATCAAATTCAAGAAGATGCCAAACAAGATGGATTAATTCTGATAGAAAATTTAAACCAAATTCATCCATTTTTATTCGATTTATATAATAGAAATTTTCAAATAGTAAATGGCAAAAAATTTGCAAGAATTAGTCTTGATAATTTTGATGAACAATTAACTGAAGTTAATGATGGATTCAGAATAATTATTTTAGTTGATAAAGCTTTTGTAAATAAATGCAATTTAGCTTTTTTAAATAGGCTCGAAAAAATGAATTTATCTTTCATTGAATTATTAGATTCTAATTTAAAAATAATTTCTAATAAATTAATTGCTGAGTTTAATCTTCAAAAGACCATTGAAAACTCTGGTGACGTAAATTATTCACTTGAAGAATTATTGATAAATTGTAAAGATGATGAAATAAGAGGATTAATTTACCATTTCAGTATAGAAACTCATAAGGAAGGAAATGATTCGGATAATGAAGATGAGCAAGAGGAAAAAATAGATATAGATGGATTAAGAGAAAAAGTTATCGATAAAATATATAAAATTTTGCCACAAGATATTATTGCATATTTACCTAAAAAAAATAAGATAAGAACTAAATATATAGAAAAGAAAAGTATTTATAATTTTAATGATTATATGGCAGAAGAATATAAAAAATATAAAATATCTATAATATATACTTATACTAATAGAGTTGATGGACTTAATAATAATATGAGCTTTATGATTTCTGAGATTAGAAGTGAAGGTGGCCTAAAAATATTAATAGAAGAAATAAAAGATAAATCTAAAAATGAAGAAAAAAAGTATATTTGCATTCATTTTGAACAATCTAATTCAGAACATATTAAATTTGTCAGCAATTTTATATTAACAAATTTTGAAAATGATGATTTTAATTACTTAATTATGGTTCATATTAATAGAAATTTTAATAAACAAGTTAAAGAAAAAATATATTCTTTACCTGATATTGATCCAAAAATTAATCAAATATTTATAGATAATTTAAATAGCAACAATGAGATTAAATTAACAGATATTTTATCTAACGATATTCAAAAAATATTCCAAAATAATAAAGATAAACTTAAATTAGATGAAGAATTTAATAAAACATTGATTACATTTTTGAAAACTGAAATAAAAGATAATAACTATAAAGTTGATAAGGATAAATATATAAATGATATGAAAGAGTTTATGGAAAATGAAAAATCGATAAAAAATAAAATTATGGAATTAACATATAGAGCAATTGATAATGATATGGAGAATGAGGAAAATAATATAGTTGATAAAATATTTAAAGAAAAAATGATTAATAATTTTACTGTTGATATTACATCTTGTTTAATTGAATTTATAAAAGAAAATATATTTAATAGGAAATTAAAAAATATATTTCAAATGTTAGAAGATAATAATATATTAACCACTATCTTAGAAAAGGCATTGGAGAACCAGACAGTTGAAGAAATAATCAATGATTATTTAATTGAACTAATAAATGAAAAAAAAGAAAAATATAATTGCAAATTTTTATATAATTATAATGTTCCTGGATTATATAATTTCTATGACAACATTTCTAATTACATAAAAAAAAATATAATTTCGAATTATTTCGTTAATGAAGAAGATTTAAGAAAATCTTTAGTAAATGATCCTAAGCTCATAATACAATTTCATAAAAAAGAAGATTCATTATTACAAAAAGTGTGTGATGAAATAGATAAAAATCATAAATTAATATTTAAGATAATAGATTTGCTTAAAGATAATATTAATGATGATTTAATTTTTAAGGATTATATTACATTTTATTTAGAGAAATATAATAACATTCATTAACTTCTTTAGTATGTTCTGGATTTTTTTTTTCATTAGTTATATATTTTATTTTATTTTCTTTTATTAATTCTTCTATCTTATTATATAAACTATTCCCATCTTCAAAAATTTTCATTGCATTTTCAATTATTGTTAGTATACTTAAAATATAATTCACATTTGATTCTATCCATATCATCTTTATTAATAAGCTAATATTTTCATCTTTAAATCTTAATTTTAGTAATAATTCAATTAATTTATGATATATATCATCTTTTTTATAAACATCAGCATTATTTCTATTTTTTTGTAAGTAATAAGTAATATAATCTTTAAATATTAAATTATGAGGAATTTTATTTAATACCTCATTGGCAAATTTTTGATTTTCATTAATATATTTTTCTACATTAGTTAATGAAGAATCTTCTACTTCATGAAATTTGTTAATATCATTTACATCAACTTTTAGTGCTTCTCTTAATTTTTTTTCATTATTAAAGTAATTAGAAATAATGTTTTTACATATATAATCAGAAATATCTTTATAAAAATTATATAATCCAGGAACATTATAATTATATAAAAATTTTGGTTCTGGTTTTGTCTTATCTTTTTCTTCTTTTATTTCTTCCAAATATTTTATTATTATATCTCTGATTATACTTTTATCAATTTCTTTGAAATTATTTCTTTTTAATTCTATTAAAGTTGTTAATATATTATTATCTTCTAATTTTATTAATACTTTTTTTAAATATGCATTAAAAATTTTTTCTTTAATATATTCAATTAAACAAGATGTTATATCAATAGTATATCTATTAACATATCCTTCTCCAATAATTTTATCAATTAATACATTACAATTTGTATCTTCATCTTTATTTCTTTCTATTAATTCATATGTTGTCTCCATTATATTATTTTTAATTTGATCTTCTTCTTTCATAAAGTCTTCTAATCCTTCGGTATATTCTTTAATTTCATCCTCATCTGAACCTTTGTCATTTAATTCATTTTTTAAAGTATTTTTTAATGTTTTATTGAATTCATTAGTTAGATTTAAATCATTTTCTCTTTCTTGTAAAACATTTTTAATACTTTCATTTAAGAAGTCTTTTATTGTTATAGCACTATTTCCATTTAAATTATCTATAAATATTTGATTAATAGATGGATTAATATCAGGTAATGAATATATTTTTTCATTGTATTTTTTGTTGAAATTTCTGTTTATATGTATTAAAAATATATAATTATATTTATCATCTTTGAAATTATTTAAAATAAAATTACTTATGAATTTCATTTTTTTTATATTATTTTGATTGAAATCAATATATACATTATATTCCTTTTCTGATTTACTGTAGTCATTTGTTTTTTTTTTTTCTTCTATTTTACTTTTTAATCCCTCTTCACTTCTTATCTCTGCAATATTAAATTTCATATCTTTATTAATCCCGTCTACTGTATTAGCTAAACTAGAATAAGTATATATAATAGAAATTTTATATTTTATTATATTTTCTTCCATATTTATATTTTTTATTTCATTTAAGTAATCTTTTAAATTAGAAAAAATTCTTTCATTTCTATATTGTCTTTTAATTATATTAGTATCTGGAAGAATGCAAATGATATCTTGAGGTAAAATCTTATAAATTTTAGCAATAACATTTTCTTTTAATTTTTTTTCATCTATTTTACTCTGTTTTTCCTCTTCATCATCATTATTTTTTTTTGTTTCATTGCTAAAATAATAAATCAATGATTGAATTTCTCCTTCCCCAGAATTAATTAATAAATCTCCAAGTGAATAATTTAGTTTTTCATTATCTTCATTATAAGTATTAATAGTTCTTTCCAATCTAATTTCATCTATTAAATTTCTTGATATTCTTTCCAAATCATCATTTAATAATCTATCAGAAGATAAAATCATTTTTTCGAATCTATTTAAAAATGCTAATTCACATTTTCTTACAGACTTTTGATCCATTAAAACTATAACTCTAAAATTCTCATTTACTAAAGTTAATTGATCATTAAAATTTTCCAAACTTATTCTAACAAATTTTTTATCATTATTTATTATATAATTCATATTATATAAATCAAATAAAAATGGATGAATTTGATTTAAATTTTCCAATAAAATTAATTTATCTTCTTTTGCATCATCTTGAATTAAATTTATAATCTTGAATCTATATTCATTATTATTATCATCTACAAAAGGGCTTCCACTATATAATATTGTTTCTTTAGAATTTTGCTTTTTAATATTTTCAAATATTAAAGTTGTTAATGATGGTGTTATTTCTAATAATAAATATCTACTATTAGTATCTTTGATGTTATTATTAATACAATTATTTAAATTATAATCATTGATTTTTTGTTCATCTATTTTTAAGTTACTATTTGGATCATCTTTCAGGCAAACTATATTATATAATTTTTTAAACAAAAAAACGGAATTCAATTCAATATATTTTTTTTTTTTTCTCCTATTATTAGAATCTTCATAATTTTCTAAAATGGATTTAATTTGTTCTATGTCTCTTCTTATATCTTCTAATGATTCTTCTAAATCTATATCAATTTCATAAATTATGCCTCCAAAATTTCTTTCAATATATTTTATTGCTATAATTGATTTTTCAGAGTCAGTAGTATCTCCTGATTCTCTTAGTTCAATAGCTATTCCCCTAATTAAATTATAAAAATCACGATTTCCATGAAAATCTTTTTTAATTTTATTTTCCTTTTTTAATATACTAATAAAATCTTTTGTTTTTTTAATTTCACTAAAAGCTCTTTTTTCTTCTTCTCCTTCCTTTTTCTTTTTTTGGATATCTTTATCATCGTTATTAGGTGATTTTTTTGAGGCACTATCTGAATTAACTGATTTTGAGTCTGTTAATTCTTTTTTTTTTTTTTTTTTTTCTTCTTTATTTTCTATATTTGTTGAATTATATTCTTTATATAATTTATATGCTACTAATTCCTTAATAGTTTGTAACTCTTTTTTATATAAAAAATAAGTTGTAGAAATTATTTCAAATATTTTTTCATCTTTTATTCTATCATAAATACTTTCTACGATATTATTAGAAGTTTCAATTAAATCATCTAAATTCTGGTCTAAATCTGGAACTGATAAAACTAAAGCTCTATTAATTTTTGCTGCATCTAACGTATAATTACTTATACCAACAAAACTCACACCTTCATCTTTACCTTCATATTCAAGTTTTTCATGTAATACTTTAAGAGGATTGCTTTCAGATCTTTCAGCTAATCCTAATTCATCAAATAATACCATAATTATAGGCAATTCTTCTTTTTCTCTTTTATTTTTGAAAGAAACATATTTTTTTTTTTGCTTTGTCAAAAAGACTTTCTACATCTTCAGGTAGAGTAGATTCTGAGCCTTGGAAATATATTTGGATTATTTGTGGGAAATTTCTGAAAAATTCATTTTTGGAATATTTACCTCTCATTGATTTATATATTAATTGTGAGCTAAGACTCTTACCTGTACCAGGTTTACCTATTATAATAAGTGGGATATTTGTTAAGACAGATAAAAATAATAAAAATACATTTTCTTTTAATAAAGCATTTTTACCTATTCCCTTGTCTAATTCAATTTGATCTATCAAAAAATCTTGTTCTATATTAAGAAAATCACTAAATTTATTTATTTCTTCTATTGGTCTACTATTAATTTCATTATAAAAATCATTATTTAATTTTATTCCTTCCATTAAAGCTCTTCCTTTTTCATCTATATCTGTCTGGCCTGTAACTAATCTTAATAATACTGGTCTTAATACAGCTTCAAAATTTTCTCTTATCTCCTTGTTTGTTAATCTAATATAATAACATAAATAAATAGAGCATATTATACTTCTTAATTTATTATTTTTTGGATTATTTTCTCTTTTTAGATGATTATTTTTAATAGTAAAATAATTTTGGAAAAATTCAATACACTTTGAAAATCTTGCTATTTCCCTTAATGAAACTACAGAAGGATCATATTTTTGTCTTAAATATATATGACATTGAGAAATAGCTTCTGTTGTCATTTCATGCCAGTATTTTTCTTCTGTGGAGAATAACTTTTCTGTAATACTATATATGTATTTTTTTTCATCAATTTCATCTATAGCTCCGAAACTAAAGACATAAAATAATAAAGATTGTGGAAGAGGTTGGACTAAATAAACTAATTCATTATCAATATCATCGGACCTACTTAACCCACATTTTTCTTTATTTTCTCTTCTTTTTCTATAAGGATTACAAGCTCCAATTAATCTAATATTTTCTTCAAGTTTTTTTCCATTATAAGTTCTATTGATAAATATTTCTGTTATAAGTGAAAGAGATAAACAAGTATTAATTTCATCAAAAAATACCCATAATTCTTTACCTTGTTTGTTTTTTAATTTTTTAGCTTCCTCATTTGCTTTATCCATTTTTCTGCATAATTTTTCATCATCATATCCAGGATGTATATTAATTTTAAAAAGTGTAGTTTTTCCACCATTTAAAATTTGATTTAGTTTAATAATTAAAGATGTTTTACCGCAACCTGTATCTCCCATAATAATTACAGGAACATTTGCAATTATTCTATATACTAATAAAACCATTTTTTTAAAATTATCATTTGTTATTACATAATTGTTATTTTTTTCTTCTATTATAGCTTTTAGATGTTCAATATTATAAGGAAGATTTAATACTGTCTTAAATTTTTGTAAATAAGCTGATGAATTTGAAAATTCTGTTGATAGTTTTTCTGGAACTTTTAATTTATGATAAACCATATCTTCTTTAACTATAAAAATTAATGGCTCTGGAAATTTCATATTGCGTAAATCATTATCATATATATTTGATAATTTATCAATATAATCTTTTTCCTCATTAACTTCTAATCCTGTTAATAATCTACAATATCCTCCATTTGTAAAATATTTAGTGCAATTAGCAAAATCTTGAATGCATTTTTCAGTCACATCCTCTTTTTTTGCATTTAGAAAACATATTTTGGTTTCAAATTTACTATATTGTGATATAAATAGTTTAATAAATATATTAATTTGATGGTAAGAATATTTTTCTACACCTATATATTTCAAAACAAATTCTTGAATCTCTTGGTTTGTTTTTTTATCTAACATATTTGTAAAAAGTTTAATTATTTCAATTGGATAGTTAAATTGTGGCATATTTTCAAAAGTTATATTTTCTTTTTTAAATATTCTTAGTAAACCAAATTTTGATAAATAATCATCGAAACAATTTGGTATTTCAATATAAATATGAATATCTTTTGGAATATAAATAATATTTTCACTATTAGAATAAAATTTAGAAATAAGAAATGAAAAAAAGAATTCATTTATTATTGATGTTTCTTTTGATTCAGTTAAATCTAAATGAACAGCAATATCATCATATTTTTTATTATTTTTATTTATTTCTTCATTTATTTTATCTAATAAGTTTTCTAATTTATCAAAAATGGTACTTTTAGATAATATTCCTCCTAAAGGAAAATGAAAATATGTTTTTTTAGTTTCTTTTATCCTTTTTCTTATTTCTTCAGATTTTCCCAGACCACATATATCTGAAGTTATCACCGATATATTTTTGAAATTTTTATTTAAAAAATCTTCTATATTTCTTTTGTTATCAAATTTAATAAATACTTTAGAATCTCTTCTTTTTAGTTCTTGGTTGACAAATTTTGTGATTTCTTTTAAAAATGATGTATTATTTTTATTTTGTTTATTGTAAATAAAAGCAATATATGAATCTAAATAATCTTCTGTATTTTTTTTCTCAATTTTATCTTCTTTGTTTTTTTCTTTATATAATTTATATTTATGTGATAATAAGTTATCTATATAATTGTTCATTATACTTTGTTGAATTTCAGAAAATGAATCATTTATTTCTACTACAAATAAATTATTATAATTACATAATATAGCTCTATGGAAAAATGCCTGAATTTCTTCAGAAGAAGTTTCTTTATTACATATTAATATATTTTGTGCAATTGGTAATCCAGATGTTTTATCAAAAAATAAATTTATTATATATTCTTCCAGTGAATCATCACCACTTTCAAGTAAATAAATTCCTTTTTCTTTAGTTGTTATTTTCATATCTTTATAGTGCTCTCCAAATGTTTTACCATTAGATTCAAATAAACTATTTATATAAGAAGAAATGCTATCCAAAGAATCTTTATTAATTGTCTCATAAAATTTTATATAATTTTCTTTTTTTACAGACCTGTTTACCGTTTTATATCCTTCTTTAATAGGTTTATTATCATCAGTATTATTTACAATATATCTTAAAAATGAATCTATTCTAAAGTTTTCTTCTAAATGCCTCATAAGACTTCTAATTTGTTTTCCATATAATAATCTTATATTAGGATTGTCTTTATATATTGAATTTAATTGAGATATATATGAATTTTTCACAATAAATAAAAAGTCTCTAATATCTTCATATTCTTTTTCTTCTTTACCTAACCAATATACTATTTTTGGTAAATCTTTTTTTATAACATTTAAACTTATTTCTAAAACAATCTTTATTGGTAGACTACTTCCTTTTGTTCTTAAAATTTTCATATATTTAATAATTTCTTCTAAATTAGATATCAAATTTTTATATTCAATTAGTATCTTGCATTTATATGCAATTAAATCATCTTCATCTTCTTTATTTTTCTTTTCTTTTTTAATATGTATTTGATTTTTTATTTTTATTAAATTTTCCATATCTTTTTTAGGGTCATTAACCTCGCTTTTTTCTTTATCATGATAATTAAAAGTTTCTGTGTCTTGAGAAATAATAATTGTTGCTTTTGTCATAATATTTACAACTCTATCATAAACATTATCTGAAAAATCGTCATTTGTATCTAGTTCAATAATTGATGAAAAAATTTTTGAATAATTTACAAATTGAGATATTTCTTCATCATCCAAATGTTTTATTATATTTCTAAAAATTGAAAAATTATCTTTTTGTTCTTTCATTTTAGTAATAATAGATACACAATTTGCTGAATCTTTTATATCTTTTATATCAATTGTTCTATCAGTTGGTTGTATTCTATCTTTTAATTTAAGGATTTCATCTTTGTTATGTGAAAATAAAAAATCAATGGCTTCTTTTTTTTCATATAAACAAGTAAAAAATTTATTATAATTTCCTATTTCTTTATAATTATACATATGATTAACTTTTAATTTTTCTAAATCTTCATTAATTTTTTGAAAATCTTTTTCCCATTCTTTTTCAAAACCTACACTAGGAAAACTCTTATTCCATTCATCATTATCTTTTTCAAAATAATTTTCAAAAAAGAATATAATACTTTTTATATCCAATGCATATTTTTCACTTTTAAATAGTATAGTTAGTTGATCAATTAATTTTTGATCGGTTATTTCATAATATTTTTTAAACTCTTCTATGAAATCATTAGCATCTTTATCATTATTTTTTAATTTTTCTTTTATTTTCTTAAAAGTTTGTTTATATTCATTGTTTAATTTAATAATATCAGGCTTATCATTTAAATAATCAATTTTAATTTTATTTAATTTGGCATAAGCAATATCAAACCTTCTATTTTCATTTTTTTCATAACTTTCCGAATATATTACATTAAAAAGCAAAAGATTTTTAACTTTAGAGATTGTTTCAGCTAAATGGTATAAACTTTCTCCTTCTTCATTTTCTTTTTCTATTCTTTGAATTAAATCACTTATTCTCCCACCTTTATATTCTTTTATTTTTTTATTTTTATTATTTTTTATCACTTCTGTTATTTCATCAATTATTTGTTTATTAGATTCTTTGAGATATATTATAATATTATCTTTAACTTTATGTAATTTTTCTATATCTTTATTTATCTTATCATTTGTCTTTTTCAAATCAATATATATTTGTTCAGGATTAAAAGCTTCAATTATTATATTTATTAAACTTAATCTTTGTTTTATAATAGGTTCTTTGTTTTTCAAAAATTCATCAAGTTTTGATTTTTTAATATCACCTCCTATATCTTTGTTTATACTATCTAATAAATCTTTTATTTTCTCATAATATTCTCCTCCATTATTTTCTATTATTTTTTTTTCATATAATTTGATTAGCAAAGAGATTTTCAAGTTTTGGGTTTTTGAGTTTTGAAAAAATTCATCTTTGGTGAATAAATTTTTTGATATCAATTTTTCTAAAAATTCATTTACCATTTCTTCTTTTCCATTTTTGTTGGTATTTATTTCACCCTCTTTTTTATCTTTTCCTTTTAAACAATCTATTAATTTTATAATATTATCAATATCAGTTTGTTCTTCCAATTTATTTGAAAATTCCAAAAATATAAAATCCTTCATATCATTAAAATCTATATTTTCATATTCTTCCTCTATACTTGATTTTCGCTTCTTTTCACTGTCTTCATCATCTTCTTCTTCTTTATCTTTATCATTTTTATATTCCTTATTAAATAATATATTTATTATTTCAATGAATATTAAAGAACTTATATTTTTATTTAATTTTTTATCAGTTTCTTTGACTCTTTTATTTATAAAATCAAATTTTTTATCTTTTTCTAATCTTTTCCCTTTTGCTTCCGAATTTTTTTCTTTTGCCTCATTATCCTTTTTGTTTTTTGATTCATCAAAAGCAGCAACATAATTAATAATAGCTAATTTAGCTATAATGTGATATGCTTCTTTTAATTTTTGATCATTTGATAAAAATTCTAATTCTTTAGTTATAATATTATCATAGCTTTTGTTTAAAAGATCTAAAAATATTCTCTTTTGGCTAAGTTTATTTATATTAATTAACTTAATAACAGTATCAATATTTGGAATATTTTTAATTTTATCAATAAACATTTTAATATATTCAAAATTATATTCCTTAAAAATAATTTCAAAGTTATTTTCCCTAAAATGCGTAATAAATTCATCATCAATTGAATTTAAATCAAATGATTCAAATATACCAACATCAACTTTACTTTGTAAATATTTCTCTTCAATATAATAAGGATTATATTGTGTTATAAAACGCAATTTTTCAATGGGACTAACTTCTGGATTTTCATTACATTTTCTAATTATTTTGTCTAATAAAAATGCAAACTCATCTCTATCTAAATAATTTTTTGCATCCTTAAATATAGCATAATGCTTATCTTTTTTCTCAATTTTACCAAATATTTTATCTACTAACTCATAATATTTTTTAAATACTTTTCTTAAATCAAAACAATTTTTAATATTTTCTTGCTTTACATCATTATAATAATTTAAAACATATTTCCAAAAATTCTCAGTGAAATAAATTAGAAATGTGTTTTTATCTTCACAAAAATCAATTATTGAATTTAAAATTTTAATTAATTCTTCTATACGCTTTTTTTCTTGTTTTTTTGTTTTCAAAGGATTAATTTCTTCTGTATTTTCCTTTTCAGTTTCTGTTGTTTTAATAGATAATATATTACCTTTAGAATTTTCTGTTAATTGTTGTTCATCCTCTTCAGTCTCCATAAAATTTTTTTTAAACTTTAGATCTTCTAATGTAATAATTTTTTCTATTTTTTTTGAATTATATTTTTCAAAAATATCTTCCTTCTTTGCTTCTATAACTTTAAGAAAAGTTTCTAAATCTTTAATAAAACTTAATCCTTTTTCTAAATCAACTCTCTTTTCCACTTTCTTTTCTTCTTTCTTTTTATCTTGTTTTTCTTCTTTCTTTTCTTCCTTCTTTTCATCTTTTTTTTCATCTTTTTTTTCAATAATGTAACCAATAAATTTTATAAAAAAATCCAAATTTTGTTGGATTGGATATTTAAAGTGGTCTTTATAAATAAGTAAAATTTCAAATAAATCTTCTGGTG
>Ga0256872_10000092_pt1 | contig 18738 bp, 6 predicted proteins | sample RumenRJG_08RNA_FD_186119 | JGI IMG/M metagenome (GOLD analysis project Ga0256872, IMG submission 186119) | Metatranscriptome of bovine rumen microbial communities from Lethbridge, Alberta, Canada - Rumen RJG_08 (Metagenome Metatranscriptome) | ecosystem: Host-associated > Mammals > Digestive...
TCTACTGAATCCAACTTAGACTTATTCCAAATGTCTGAAAGGTATTATGAGTGTTTGTATATAGAAGACACCCAGTAACTAAAAACGGTAAATATGGCTTTGAAAATCACGAACATAAGAAGAAAATACCACGCACCCTATGCAGAAATGATAGTGTGCGAGCAAGAAGAGTGTCTTCTGGACACCGTTTCCGGCGCAGGAGAAGATCCTATCGGCGGAGGCGGTGGTAATGAAGAATTTGCGAAAGGAATGGGTGGCATCTGGGAAGAAGGCGATTTTGCCGGGGGATCGGATGGAGTTACTAACGTTTTCGACAATTAGCCATGAGAAAGATACTATCATACATATTGCTATGGGTGCTTGGATGCCTCAATGCTTCAGCGGCGAGTTATACATTCGACATCAACAAGGGAATACTATTCTCTTGGAAGTATGACGATGCGTTAGGTGTATATACCACGAAGGGAACCCGAATAAAGCATTGGGCGTTGGATAATGGTAAAGATGCATCGTTCAGTTCTTATGGATGGTCCCTTGTTGGACACTGCAAATATTATCTCTACTATCCATACAACAACTCGTATTTCCTGAATGACATTCCGATAACCAATCTGCCAATCACCTTTGAAGGACAGGTGCAGAGCGAGAATAATAGTCTGGCGCATATAGCAGCCTACGACTATATGATAGGAGAGGGTAATACCGATGAAAATACCGCTGATTTCACGTTGAATCATCTATGTTCGGTACTTAGAATAGAATTTGTTTCTCCTAAATCTGCAACCTATACAAGTATAGCTTTAAGAACATCGGATGATGTGTTCAGTCAGGAAGCGGAGATGAACCTTGAGACGCAAAGCCTGAATACGACGTTGAGAGGAAATAACGTGGAATTGAAACTTGACAATATTGCCGTGAATGAAGGAGAGTCTCTTGTTGCCTATATGGTTGTGGCTCCTGTGGATCTTTCTGGATGGGATGTAAAGCTTGCAATTGCATCGGATGATGGAGAAGAGATAAGTCTTGATTTACGGGCAGACGAACTGAAAGCGGGAAAGCTTTATTTGCTTAATAACACAGAATGTGTAGAGAAGTCATTATCAACCAAGCATCGTGCGAGTAGTCTGGCAGAGCCAAGTGTAAGTGTTGCCGACATACCGATAGATACAGATTCTGAAATCATTGTTACTGGCATTCGTCAGCCGAAATGCAACAAGGCACAGGATGATGGAGCTGTCTATACATTGTCTGGAATAAGAGCAAAGCAGTCTTCTGCTAATAGTATTATAATAAGGAACGGTAAAAAGAGCCTCACCAATAGAGGCAGAAATTAATAGATTATGCTAAAATATAAATCATACATAGTATTATTTGCAGTTGCAGCTATGATGGCATCTTGTTCGCAGGATGTTATAGAAGATTCTGTCAGTCATGGTGATGAGATATATGCCACGCTTCCAGAACTGGAAGACGGCAATGTGATGACCCGCTCTGCCCTTATATACAACTATAGCGAAAAGAAAATGCACTTCACCTGGGAGAGTGGTGACACGGTTGGTGTGTTTGCTGTCAATGATGATGCAAGCAGACGTCAGCAAGTGCATTTCAACCTCACGAAGGGAGCTGGTACAAAAAACGGAGGTTTTGAATCGTCAGACGAAAGCCTTCGGACTATCGAAAAGGATAAGAGTTATATCGCTTTCAGACCATATTCTAAGGAGGATGACTATGCCAAGCTTTATGTGAAATATAAAGGTCAAAAGGCAACGGCATTCCCGAAGATGAAGTATTTCCCATTCACAGGAAATACAGGTAAGGATGTGGATAAATACAATGAGTCAGAAAAGGCTGCTTCGGCACATCTTGCAAAGGCTGACTATATGGTAACAGAGGCGACCCAAGCATTGGTGGATGGATATTGTGCTTTCGATTTCAAGCGCATCGGAGCTGTGGTGAGATTCTATCTGAAGAGTCCAAGGGAAATGGTATATGATGGATTGCAGTTGGTTGCCAGAGGCAAGAAGTTTATTCTGACTGGAACTCTTGAGGCAGAACAAAGGGTGATAGTTCCTTTTACGACGAGTAATGCGATGTTTCTTGAGTTCTCCCCTACGTTGGATATGAGCAAACCGAAGTCAACCTCGGCAGACTATTATTATAATAATGCGGGCTATATAGTATCATATATGATGATAGCTCCTATTGATCTTCGTGATGCTGAGAATATATCAATCTACCTCAAGGGACATATTGGTAATACCACATATTATTATAAGTCAAGAGGAGAATTGGAAAAGCCTAACCTAACGGCGAATAAGTTCTATCAATGGACATCTGCCGACAACTCGGATGATGCAGCTATTATCTTTGATGAAATCGCCGTGCAGGACTGGGAAAGAGATGTGACATACGATAATGGTGAAGAAGGTACAGGAACGAGTATATGGTAATTACGAATTACTAATTACCTGTTTACCTTTGACAATATACAATTAATGATTAATGACAATGATTAAAACAAATATGGGTATATCAAAAAACATCCTTCCCTTTGGGAAGGCTTGGTTAGGCTACTTACTGTTAGTACCGTTTATCGTAGCTTGTTCGGGAGATGATCTTGAACAATATGCTCAGCGCGAGGATAATGCCAATGAGATAGGCTTTATGCCAAGGACAGAGAATGTTACCCGTAGTAGAACTTACAATCAGGAGAATCCGCATCCTGCAACTATGGGCTCGTTTGGCTACCACGACCTAAGTAGTAATACTTTTGATAAGGCAGCCTATATTATATTCAATAACGAGGAAGTAAATTATGCAGATGGTGCTTGGACATACTCACCTGTTAAGTACTGGCCAGAATACAGCTCGTATGATAGTTTTGACTTCTTTGGCTATATGCCATATTCTTCAACGGCAAGTTTGGGCTATCAAGCTGGTATATACACCTTGAGTTTTGATGTGAGCTTGAGTGAGAATGATATGAGAAATGGAACAAATTTACCTTTGATATGTAATGTGCCTAATCATAAGGATGCGCCTGGAGGAAAAGTGAACTTGGATATGGATCAGACTATGACAGGATTCCAGTTGAAGTTTAAATTGGGCGAGAAGATGAGTAAGGTACGTGAATTTGAGATAACAAAGGTCGTTGTTTCTGGAGATATTCCATATCAGGGTAAAATTTCACGTTCCTATGAATTCAAAAATGGAGATTGGAAGTCGGAGTCAATAGTATGGAGCGACATTGAGAGTAAGTCAATATCATTGAATATTGCAAATAAAGATGAAAACAATAATGCTGTGAGCCTGACTTTGGCAGACTATGACTTCCACGAATGGGGAACTCCATTCTATGCAATTCCAGTAGAAAGTTTTATGACTACAATAAGTGTGACATATAATGTCAAGGTTGCAGATAATGGAACTGTCACGCGCGAGAAAGTGACGAACAAGATTATCTTCAATAAGGATAATTTCGCAAACCTGAGGAAGACAGGACTTACGCCAGGAAAGATTAACTCTCTTGAAATTGCCATTGTGCCAGACCATCTGTATATTCTGGCTGATCAGGATCAGTATATTGGGTATCTGGTGATGGAATAACAGAGGCAATAATTATTATTAACGATATGAAGACAACAGCAATTGTCAATACAAATAGTATGAAACTTATGAATAGGGTAAGGAACATCTTTATGCTCCTGATACTCCTTGTGACTTCTGTGCAAGGGGCATGGGCGATAAGTGGTGAATGGAAAGATAACGCAGCAACTGCGTTTGCTTCGGGTTCAGGCACGAAGGAGGATCCGTATGTCATCAAGACTGCGGCTCAGCTCGCGTATTTGGCGAAAGAGGTCTCTAATACACAGAATGCGTCTTTGAATAAATATTATGTATTAGGAGATAATATTGACCTTAGTGCGCACTATTGGAATCCTATTGGTGATGGTCATGAAAATTATGGTGTTAATGATGATGCGAAATACCGTTTCAAGGGAAATTTTGATGGTAAGGGACATGTCATCAAGAATATGCATTTGCAGTGGATAGCTTCTAACAAGTGGTCATGTGTCGGTCTGTTTGGCAGAATATTGGGAGATGGATCTAGCAGTTGGGCACGTGTCAAGAATCTTGTTATTGACAATGCAAATGTTGTAAGAAAAAGCGGAGATTTGACAGGATCCTATTATATGATTGGTATCTTGGCCGGAGAAGCATGTCAGTATGCAGAGATAAGCAATGTTATCGTTAAGAATTCTGTCAATTCTGATGGTGCTAATGATAACTCTTTGTTCGAAGTTAAAAGTACTATTCGTGTTGGTGGTGTTCTCGGAAATACAGAGAATAAAAATAATAAATATAGAATATTCAATATTGCAACAGAAAATGTTACTGTTGACTTTTCGCATACGAAATACAATAGTAATAGTACCTCATATATTGGTGCTATTGTTGGTCGTTTCAATCAACAGACTGGAACTGATGCCAAATACATTTTTGCGAAGAATATATTCTCTGATGTTACAATCAAATTTGATCAATCAAAGGTAAAGAAAGGAACGGTAAAGCGTGGAAATGTACTCGCCATCGACGGTGGAACAAATGCTCCTGATAATTGGTATTATACCAATTCTTTTTCTTCGTCAGAAACTAATGCTACAAATTATGGAGAAAAGAAGAATCTAACATCTTATGGTTCTACATTTGTAAATCAGGCAAATGATTTCCTTACAGAGAAAGATATGTCGGATATGGCATGTTGGGGTTATAGTCAGGCAACAGGCTTTGTATTTGTTGGTACGTTGTCTGGTGGTGTTCATGAGAGTACACATCTTAAGAATGCACATGTCTATACATTAAATACCACAGGTAACTATACTTACGAGTGGTATGTGGATGGTGTTCGTCAATCAAGTACTACCAATACAGCATCATTACCAACAAAAGCTGTTGAGCAAAATGGTCGTGTTGTGGTTAAGAAGGGCTCAGAAAAACTATTAGAAAAAAGCTTTGTGATACCAGCTGAAATCTATGGTGTGGAAGACCATATCTGTGCTTCAAACTATGGTGGCGGTAAGGGTACACAGGCTTCTCCATACCTCATCAGAAACGATGCTCAGTTGGCAAAGCTTGCCTTTGATATAAATAATGGAAGGAATCTGGATAAGTGTTTTAAGATTGCTGCTGATATTGATCTTGCAAATGCTATCTGGACTCCGATAGGCAGTATTGTATATGATACAAACAAAACATTCAAAGGCACACTGGATGGAGATGGCCATACAATCAGTAATATGCAGTTTGACTGGTACAATACTACAGGTAGTGAATGTAGATATGGTCTTTTTTCTTCAATTGATGGATCGTCAACAAAATGGAGTGATGTAAGGAATCTCGTAATTGAGAATGCCAAGATTAAAAATGGAAATGCTTCAAAACTTGCAGGTTCAAGGTTGGTGGGCGTTTTTGCTGGTACTATCCGTCAATATTCTATCGTTCAGAATATTATTATCCGTAACTCTCAGATAACATGTCCTTCAAGTTCGTTCGATCAGAATGGTAAGTACTTGATACTGGGTGGTTTTGCTGGTAAGATTAATGATAATAACAACAACTATAAACTGAATAATATTGCGGTTGATGTTAGCATCGATGCTGAATATTTGAATGTAGGCGATCAGGGAAAGATATATATTGGAGGTTTCATTGCAGAATGGCAGAATAATGCTAAGACATGTGTAAATAATGTCTATGCGCAAGGTTCAATATCTGCACCTTCTTCATCTTCCTGTGATTATGTAGGTTCTATATTTGGCAAGAACTTTGATAATGTCTCTAAGGCAACAATGTATTATGTGAATGTGGCAAAACAGAATCAGGGTACTCAGAAGTCTCTTAATGAGTTTGCTGTACCATTCTGTAATGCAAATAATGAATTTATAGAATCAAGTGGTGACGATGCTCTTTCATCATGGAATTACAATGCATCGGATCGCGTTTTCTTCTTAACTGTATATGGTACAGAGTTGACAATTGATTATAAGAGTGGTGTGCTTATTACTGCCAAAACTTATGGAATGGATGGTAATGAGCATTATAACTGGTATATCTCTGAGGATAAAGTAACTTGGAAGAAGTTAAACAACAGTAATACTAAGATATTGACTCTTCCTTATGAGGGAAATGTGAGATATGTGTATGCAGAGGTGGCAGATGAAAGTTCGCGTTCAAAGGCAACAAAGATTTCTACGATCATCAAGGCAGACGCATTTATGACAAAGACGAATGGTACTTATACAGTCAATCTCACTAATTCTCTTTGGGATGAGGATACCCAGTTCCAGTATCTTGCAGTTAACTATCAATGGATGGTTAATAACTCTGTTGTATCAGGAGCTACAGGCAACACATATACCACTTCTGGTGCAAATGATAAGGTGTCTTGTCATGTCACATTGAGTAGTGGTGGATATACTATTCTTGACAGGACATTGTATTCTGGTACTGTGGTGTTCCTCGATCCAGAGCATGGAGACAATAATAACTCGGGTATGGATGAACAGCATCCTGTAAAAACATGGCAGAAGGCTTATGATCTGCTTACTGACGGAGCTTCTTGGGATGAGAATACGATTGTCTTGATGAGCAAGAGTGATAAGTATGCTACAAGTGATAATGAAGGTTTTTCTATTACAAAAGGTCTTCAGGGCGACCAATTAGATACTTATGATGAATGGAAAAGAGCTGTTGATGCTTCTCACCTTGCAAAGCATACGACCATAACAGGAAAGTATAATGGCAAGGTATATCCTGCTGTAATAGAAAATTATGGATTTAATGGTAAGAAATATCTTGGTATCTTTGGTGATACTCGTTTTGAATATATAACATTCAATCATGCCAGTGGTGCGGGTCACTCTGACTATATTTTCTGTCAGTATAATAACTTGGAGATGGGTGAAGGAATTCAGATGACGAACTATGATCCTACAGTGACTCCAGGCTATGGCGGAATTGATGGTGCAAGAATCTTCTCAATGCAGATTTACGGTGGTTTTAACAACGATGCCCGTTTCCATAAGAATAATGAAATTCTCTATAACAGAGATAACCCATCTGGAGCAAATAATTCTCTGGAGGCTATGGAAAGAACTATGCCTCATGGTAAGGAAGGCTTTAGTATTACATTGAAGTCTGGCCGTTACTCTTCAGTCTGTGTCGGTGGTCGTCAGGCTGGAGCAAAATTGAATGGTTTGATGGGAACGCCTAATATGCCGCTCAAGTGTACAATTACCCTTGATATAGATAGAGAATGGAATGATGCGCATAATCAGGGAATAAACAACACTAAAGCAGACTATGACTGTGGTATAATATTGGCAGGATGTCAGGAGGGTGCAATGTATGCCGATGCAGATATTATAGTCAAGAGTGGCTATGTGGCTCGTATCGTAAGCGGTACAGAAGGTAATAAAATAAAGAATTATCAAGGTAATGTAGCTATGCCAGCCAATACTTATGCTGGTCGTGCCAATATCCTTATTGACCCAAGAGATGGTGAAGGAAAAATTGATAATTCCAAAGTCGTTGTTACGGAACTTTATGGTGGTAGTACCGGACGTGGATATTTGGGTGGTAATACCCTCATAGATAATCCTGTATATGGATATAGCACCATTACAATCAATGGTGGAACTTTCAAGATTCTTCCAGAGAATAATCCAAAGAAAGACATGATATTCTGTGGAATCTTTGGTGCTGGTGCAGGTGGTTATAATGGTATCGGTGATGATAATCATCATACTCCTGATGAGCACATAGCTTATTGGGGTAATGATAGAATCCTTTTTGGTAAGTATGCTACAGCAAAGAACAATTTGGTAAATATCAAATGTTATAATGCAGATGAAAAAACAGATACAATCATAGATCCAAGATTTACCAAGACAAAGATTGTAATTAATGATGGTGTCTTTGGAACTGCTGAAAAAAATGATTTTGATGGTGTCTATGCAGGTGGTAGTGGATTTATGAGTCCAAGCCTGTTCTGGGATAAAGATGTTATACCAAATGTTGCTGGTGGAAATGTATATGGCAGAACGGGCGAGATTGTATCTTCTTTGACAATCAATGGTGGAACGTTCTATTGTAAGAATGGTATCTTTGCAGGTGGTAGAGGTACTGATAAGTTCTATTCAGAAGATGCTTATAAAGGAAATCCTGCCGATTATACAAAACTCGGTCAGACATACGGTAATACAGAGTTGATAATCAAGGGCGGAACATTCAACTGCGATGTCTTCGGCGGTGGTTATGGTGCTGCTGATGCGAAATTGAAGGATTCCAATACCACAACAACTCTTAACAATATGGCTCGTGTCTATGGTAAGACAACTGTTAAGATTAGTGGTAATACCATAATCAATGGTTCTGTATTTGGTGGTGGTGATATGGCTGCTGTTGAAAACGGCACTTCTGATGCTACTGATCTTACCATTCTGGGTAATGTCGTTATCAATGGCAATGTCTTTGCTTCTGGTAATGGACGTACAAAAACGTACACCCAAAATCCTGATCTCGTAGGTTATGTTAAGGGAAATGCAAATCTTAACATATCTGGCAATCCAAGAATCTACGGTGACATCTATGGTGGTGGCGCATATGGTTCAAATGATGGTAACACTACAGTCTTTGCTGATGGTGGCTACTTCTATAGGAATATCTATGGTGGTGGTCAGGGAGATCTCGCCACTATGACAAGGGCTACTATTAATGGTGATGCAACTGTGACATTGCATGGCATAAAGGCGGCTCTTGATTCAAGAGAGACAACTTCCTTTATAGGTGGTTTGCATACAGTCTATGGTGGTGGCTATATGGTTGCGAGCGTAACAGGTACTGCAGCTGTGAATATTACCAGAGGTTGGACTACTTCTGACATCATGAATACTCAAATGTGGAATGAGGCTTATAATCCAGATGCAAATGGAGAGATAAACCCAGATAGAAACTTCTGTGTATATGGTGGTGGCTATGGTTTGGACACTTCTGTCGGAAATACAGATGTTAATATCAATATCGACATTGATGAGAATAATGTACTTCTTGCTTCTGTTGGTGGATCATTCGCAGGTGAAGTTAAACATAATACCTCTACCACGATTAAGGGAATGCCTATCCTTAGAAGCGTGTATGGTGGTGGCTATGGAACTGTGAATGACAAGCAGGATGCAGCTATCGTTTATGGTAATACCGCTCTAAACATTGAGGGTGGTAAGATGTATTGTAACGTATATGGTGGTGGTAAGGGTATTAGCGCTACGAATGCCACATACAAGAACATTGCTCGTGTATATGGAAACACAAGCGTTACTGTGACTGGTACAGCTGAGGTATATGGAAATGTATATGGTGGTGGTGATGTTGCCAATGTTGGTGATGGTACAGCTAATTATAGTGTAGAGCCAACCAAGGACAATACACGCACATATGTAAATGTCACAGGTGGTAATATCTACGGTCAAGTGTTTGGTGGAGGTTATGGTAGAATGAAGGCTGAAGTCAAGGACTATACCCAGATAGGTCGTGTTATTGGTAACAGCCTCGTTCATGTTGCCAATAGTGAGGATGTTGATGGTAATACTGTTGAACCTTATATCTGGAACAGAATATATGGTGCAGGTTCTTATGGTACGGTAGATGGAAACTCTAAGGTTCATATAGAAGGTGGTCGTCTTGGATACAATGTCTTCGGTGGTGGCTTAGGTGACGCTTCTACTGATACTCCAGATACTAATGAGAATAACCGTAAGGGTACATATGCAAATGTATTGGGTAATACAAACGTTACTATTGACGGTGGTTCTTGGATTTGGTATGCTATGGCTGATATAGATGGAAACATCACGACCTGGGATAAGATCAATACCAAACTGACGACTCCTTTTGAAACCTGGAGAAATATGTCAGAGACAAAACGTATGGCTCTGATACGTCAATATATAGATAATAGATTCTTTGAGAAGAATGAAGATGGATATAGGTTTACTATAAACCATAATATATATGGTGGTGGTAGAGCGGCTTGCTATGTTGGTACGGCAAACAATACTAATACCGGTAAGTCAAAGGTTGTGATTAACCATTCTCCATTGATTGATGTAAAGGTTGACGGCAAGACATATAATCTTCTTGATCCAAACACCGCTGCTGGCTGTTGTTGGTATTCATCTGTTGATAATGTCAGAAATCCTCAGTTCTCAGTCTTTGGTGCTGGTTATGGTATGAACACCAAGGTAAAGGATACGGAGGTGTATGCTCAGCCAGGTGCAAAGCTTGATGCTACGGGTGGTATGCTTGAAAAAAACAAGTATGTGAACCAACAGGCAGACTTGTGGAAATATGTGGAATTCGAGCAGGATATTTATGATAGTTACCAGGCTGTCGATGATGACACGAGAAGAAGATTGTATGGCATGGGTGAGAATACCAATGATCCTCGTACATATCTTCGTTATCGTGCAAGTCAGTTGGCATGGTCAATGGGTGCACCTGCTTTCACATTCATGGATATTCATGGTGGCGGCTTTAGTGGCTATGTAACTGGCAATACAAAAGTAGAAACCGATTGTCAGCTTTATTGTAGAAGCGTATTCGGTGGTGGTATAGGTTCAAAGCCAACTTCAACACCTACTGGTAAAGAGACATACGGTCAGGTTGCTGGCAATACCGATGTTAAGATTTATGGTGGTATTATCTCTATGAACGTCTTTGGCGGTGGTGCAGGTATTGAGCCATACGCAGTAGGTGGTAAGGATATCGTGTTCCCTGATATGGCTCTTGTCAAGGGCAAGACAAATGTAGAGGTATATGGTGAGTCATATAAGATTTCATATCTTGAAAACAGGGATATAGAGCGTACTCTTATCTTCGGTAGTGTCTATGGTGGTGGTGACGTTGCCAATGTTGGAACTACCCAAGCTTCTGCTAAGGAAATCAATGAAGGAAATCTTGGTGAAACAGCTTTTGCTACGAAGGTAAGCGTCTGGGGTGCGAGCGTGATGTCTGCAGTATTTGCCGGTGGTAATGGTCGTTATAAGTCATCACATTATGACTATACCAAGATTGGTGCTGTATATGGTAATGCAGGCTTGTTTGTTGATAAGGCAGACAAGGCATATCCTTATACTTCTAACACCGCTCCTTCAACTCCAGTCATTCCATATCTCTGGAGTCGCGCATACGGTGGTGGTAATAAGGGTGTTATCAATGGTAATACCCTTGTGAAGATTGATAATGGCTATTTCTCTGATGATATCTTTGCAGGTGGCTTGGGTGATGCAACCACAGAGACTTCTGCGGATGTTAATGGATCCACCAATATTATCGTGAATGGTGGTGAGGCAAAACTTACGTCACTTTGGAATTCAGAGACACGTGCTTGGACTGCTGCAACAACGGCTAATAATCATTTGTATTCTCCTCAGTATGACCCAGAGAAGCGTAAGTTCAAGGTTAACCATAATATATATGGTGGTGGTAACCTCGCTTGTAATGTAGAAGGAAACTCATACATAACCATGACAAAGGGTATGCTTAATAATCAGGAAACTGTATCTGCAACAGCAAACCCAGATGGTGGATTCTTTGCTACAAGGGAGTGGAAAGAGGTTTATTACAAGACTGGTTCTCCATATTTCTGCGTATTCGGTGGCGGCTATGGTAATCAGGCTGAAATCAAAGGTAATACTAATCTGGATGTAGCTCTGGAAGATAAAAATAATCATGTTCATATCGATGACATTCCAGACCGTGAAGAGGGAGAGGAGTATCTACACTTCATTCCTAACCAGTCTGTTATGGATATCGTAGGTGGTGGTTACGAAGGTAAGGTTGTTGGTGAAACCAATGTGAAGATAAGTAAAGGCACATTTGCTCGCCGTGTCTTTGGCGGTGGTCAATATAACTCTGTCAAGATATCTAATGTCAATATTCATTCTATTGACTGTGAAGATGTATTCGGTGGCGGTATGATGGGTGATATTGAGAAGACCGTTAATGTCAATATCGGTACAGAAGGTGCTGCTGCCAATGAGGATATCCATATTCATGGAAATGTATATGGTGGTAATGACGTGGCTGGATATGTGAACCTTAAGGATAAGGATGCAACAGGTGCAACCGTATTCCAAGACAATGGCGGTGAAGGTGTAAAGGTAAAGATCCGTGGCGGTCATATCTATGGTAATGTATATGGAGCCGGCAATGGTGACTATCTCTATGCACTTGACAAAACTGAAAAAATTAATGCGCCAACGGTTAATGAGTATTACAGGTCTGCAAGGAATGTCTATGACCTTGTGTTCACGGTTCCAATGCGTAGTACAATTGCATCTGCATCTTCTGCAACTTTTGCCCAGAAGATTGTGAACCTTAACTCATGGCGTCCGCTTACCAACAAGGTGACTGTGGATATTGCAGGTAAGAGTGAATCTTCAAAGCCTGACATCCGTGGAAATGTATATGGTGGTGGTAACTCTGCTACTGTAGTAAAGACCGATGATAATAGTCATGTTACTCTCAACATTGGTAGTAACATTGAACTTGGTGGTCTATTCCTTGGATGTGATGGTGAGCAATTGTTCACTCAGACAGAAGATAAGGACTATATGAGAGCCATCAAGGATATTGACGGTATTGATCTTAATGCAGAGATTGATTGGAATGATGCGGCTAATAAGAACATCTCTAATATATATGTTCCAGCAGATGCTGATGATCGTCCTAAGGCATATCCTCATATCCTTGACCTCTATTTCCAGCCTGTGGCAATGTCTATTCGTCCGGAAATAATATGGAATAATAATAATCCTGCAAACCTAAAAAATACCACAATCGGTTCATTCGTATGTGGAGGTAACAGGGGTAATATGGATGTTGTTCCTAATGCAGATGGTAATGCGGTAAAGGTTGAGTTCCCAGAGGGACTTACCATTACCGATAAGATTGTCGGTGGATGTTATAATGCCAACTATGTAAAGAACAAAACTATCACAGTTGATCACGTTGGTGGTTATCTGCTTGGAGAAAGCCGTACAACATCTCCAATGATTGACCTCACGGTGAAGTGTATGTTTGTTCCAAGTAAGGTTGAGAAATCAGGCAAGACATACTACGAAGGTGGTAATGTGTATGGCGGTTGCTATCAGTCTGGCGTCATCGTTGGTGATGTGAAGATTGACTATCGAAGTAACTCTCTCAATGGACTTGACGAGGCATTTCTTGCAGTATCAAACGAGAAAGAAATAGCTGCTTGTAATGTCTATGGAGCAGGCTATGGCGAGAGTAGCTATGTATATGGAGACATCAATGTGCTTTACTCAAATCAGGTGCCATGGAGAAATAACAAAGGTACGACCGCTAATAACGTATTTGGTGGTGGTCAAAAGGGTAATGTCATTGGTAATACAGATATCCGAATACTTAATGGTAAGGTATTGGGATCTGTTACTGGTGGTTCATACTCTGGTTACCTCTGGGGTACAGCTCAGGTGCTTGTAGGTTATCCTAAATACTATCTGTGTAAGAAGAGTGCGAAGTATGATATTCTTCGTGCAGATGATGCTTCTACAAATCTTGCTCTCAAAAATACGTATTATAATGCGAATGGTAAGCAATATAAGTCTCCTACAATCAAGCAGTCACTCTATATTATGACTGGCGATATTGTTTCAGAACAGGTATTCGATGCTATCAAGGCAAAAGATGAGTCACAGGTGTTGGGAGCATTTGAGGCTAAGACAACTTCGCCTTCATATTCTAATGGATGGAATGATGTCAATATCCAGATTGGTGTAGCTGTGTATGGCGGTGGTTATTCAACTGCAGCAAGTGGTACTTCATTGAATAATACAACTGTATTGAGATATACGGAAAAGTATAACAATGTCGATATGAAGTATAGTGGTTCTAAGGATGGAAATAGCAACTATGCCAATGGAATTGACATTGATAATGTTGAGGCCGTAATAAATTACGGTGGTAATACTACGATGCTGATTGCAGACGATCCTTCATACGCGGCTGAGCATATTACAATATCTCCGCAGACAATGAAGGTGGCAACAGAACTTGCAGATAATGCAGATTTGTTCCAGAAGTACTATATGGGTAGTGATGACAACTATCATTTTATCTCTACTGAAGGAAAGTACTTCAAGAACGGTCCTTGGCCAGCTGATATCAGTCGTACAGATCATAATTTCTATGAGGCTGATACAGAAGGCGGCATCTTTGGCGATGGTCACTTGTCATATACAGAGGGCTTCCGTAACTGTGAGCTTACAGGCTATGGATATGCAGAGCATACTATCAATTCTGGTAAGATCCTGAACACCTTCCAGCGTATGGATATGCTTCGTTTGAAGGATAACTGTATAAAACTGCTTGGTGCTCGTGACTATGCTACAAGTTCAACAGATGTTACTCCTTATTCAATCTCACGTGTGGCTGAGATTCAGATGGTCAGCTCACTTGATGGTAATAATCCTTTGACTGTTAGAATGCAAAAACGTGATGATGGTTCGGATGATCCGGATGATCCATTCCTTTTCGGTCATAAGATGCGTAACTATCTTGGCCTTTCAAATAATATCCGTTATGTGGGTGCTATCAAGACCAATGATGATTTCGCTACTGCAAAGTGGCATGGTAAGGATGGTCAATTGGGTGCTGGTGAATACTCTGGTTTGTCTTATAAGGATGTTAAGACCGACTATCTCAAATATCATCAGTATGCAAAAGGCATTACAGGTAATTCTTCTGTCGCAAAGGATGAAGTAAAGTATCAGAAACGTAATGAGGGTACAGCTCGTAACCTTATTGGTATTGCATCTGGTTATGCATTGAGAATCCGTAACGTACAGGAAACATACAATAATAAGGGTAAACTTACAGAAGCTGCATTCTATGGTCCTATCATAGGTGTGGCAGAGATTCGTCTTGTCAATGTTGATCCTGATGAGGCCGGTGGATATGTCTATGCGGATGACAGACATGCTTCAACAACAGCAGCTAATTACAAGAATTCTCTTTTGACTACGGGTAACTTTGTATTCCCATACGTTGAGAATCCGGATATGTTCGTTGTTGATGACTGTTTCCCTAATGGCTGGGAGCAGAATAAGGTGACTGGCAAGAAAAATAGTTCTCACTATTGGTATCTCACAGGTTACCACTTCTATTTGAATGCAAACATCTCTGCATACACATATAATAGTGCTGGTAATGCATTGGAATTTGAGTCTAATAGTGAAATTGACGAGAATGATGTTGAAGTTCTCAAAGGACTTGTTCCTGATGCTAAGGAGAAACTTTCTGTAGTAAGTTGGTCATTGCGTAGTGATCATCCGACTACATTCGAAAGTGATCTTGAAAAGCGTAACTATGATGATGATGCCAAGGATCACTCTGGATATGACCTAAAGGATAAGTATAAGTTATATATCAGTATTTCTGATAAGGCAAAATATTCAGATGCAGATAATGTGGTGCATTATCAACTGCCAATGAATTTTGATGCATCTATTCCAAAGGGTACTATACTTCCTGGCGAAATCATATCTGATATTTCACGCTTGTCATTCAAGCTCGTGGATAATGCAGATAATACTTCTTCCAAGTATTACACAGACCACATGGAGAAGCCGACAAAGGCGACACTTGTGCTTCGTGCACCTGCTTTCAGACTTGTTGAAGACCCTGAAACTGGTGAAGCTAAATATGTGACAGACAATACGAAGATGGCAATGTCTGTGTTCTACACAAAGAATGGAGATGACTATAAGGCAACATCAACAAATACAGCTCTTTCCGCAGGTACTGCATATTATTACAGAAATGTTGATACTGGTGAGTATGAGATGTTCTATGATGGAAATAACTTTATAAATAAAGTCTATACTAAGAGCAATGATCAGTATATAGGCCCTAAGAAAATTACGGAAATTAAGCCGACAACAAGTAATGTGTACTATGTAGAAGTGGAGCGTAGCTATACCTACACCATCTATCTGAATATTCAGTATATTCGGGGCCCATCTCCAGAAGGTAACATTACTATTGCGAACTGTGCGTTGCCTGGTGAGTATATCAAGGTAGATGCAAGTACTATTACCGTTGATGCAGACCAGTCAATGAGACCGCAGAATTTCTATTGGCGTATTGGTAAGCTCAATGCGGATGGTACAGCCTTCGAGGATGATTCTCCTTGGAGAAAGGAAGACGTAAATGACTCTTCTAAGGGATATCAGACTTGGCAGGTAGATACTAAACCAACAGGTATCTTTGCTGAATGTGAGCTTGAGCCTGATCGTAAAGATGTGCTTTATATTCCTGCATATTATTACATGAATGGTTATGGAGTGCAGTATGGCTTCGCTTCAAGGGAAACCCGAGAGGATCAGGACGATGAATATGTATTCTATCCTATCGACATAAAGAAGGATGAGGCTACTGGTAAGATTCTCGATCGCCTTGAGGTTCATAACTTCCACATGATGGATTCTCATGAGGATGGTGTAGATCTTTGTCTTGACAAGGCCGTGGAGCGTGCGAAGGATGAACCTAATGCTCAGCCACGCATCTATATTGGTGACGAAGCTGATATTAAGGCATTCGCAGAATTTGTCCGCACCAACAAGTATCATGGAGCTAATGCCCAGTTCATTTTGCTAAATGACTTGGTATTGCCTCCTGATTACGATGCTCCTGACGTATTTGAAGGTACGTTGCATGGTGATGGCTACATGATTACAGAAGGCAGACTGTTCAGAACTAATAAGGGTAATATCTATAACCTTGGATATGTGGACGGACAGATTGCCAGAAAGAATGAAGGTAAGTATCATTGTTGCTTCGAGAGCAAATATCAGAAGGTTTATGACATTGACGGAAATGACGTGCCATATACTGATGAAGACTTCAAGTATGGTAGGGTAGCATACGACCTTAACCAGTATAATATGAAGAAGGCTGAAAATGATGATTCATACACATACGTAGAGGATTACTATCGTAATGGTGATTATCAGTATGCACGTATAGCAGATGAGACTCTTGGCGTTACATCTGGTATCACATATCTGCGTAAGGGTAATGAGGTGGCAGCTAACCAGTCAGTTCCATATTATCACATTAAGAATCTGACTGCTCACAATATGGAGCATACAGCAGATATACGTTCTAAAGGTGATCATTGTGAGCCTCTGTTTGAAAAGAATGATATAAATGACTATCGTTTCTTCGGACAGAACCTTCAGGCAGAGCCTGAGATGTATCCATCTACGATAACATCTCACAATGTGACTGCGGCATTGAATCGCGTATGGCGTACAAATGGCTATTATGGTGACAACTATGCAGATAAGTTCTATTACAACGCTGCTATCCATAATGATACCTATATGGATACCTACGTTCTCAATCCAAATACAACGGCTGTGGACTTCAGCGTAAAGGATGATAACGCTACTGTATTCCATGGCTTTGGTACTGCAGATGAAGTAACAAGAAACCTCCTGGTTTATACGGCAAAGAACAACACATCTAAGGAGAACGAGGCCGTAGATGTTGTTTCCAAGGCGCTTTCATATACTAATGAAACTCCAGAAGGTGCTATCAGAGGTCATCATGTAATCAACAATAATGGATGGAAGACTTCAAAGCTTCATCTCGTGGATAAGCAGACATTCAATGCACCTATCGCATTCACAGTAACAGGTAGGTCATGGTATGTTCGTAATCCTGAGACTGAGACTGGATATGTAGAGAATGTAGGTACTGCATGGGAAAGCATCTGTCTGCCATTCGAGGTCAAGAAGTCAACACTTTCCGAGGGTATCCAGATGTACAACGAGAGTACTGGTGCTGCTTCTGATTTCATCAAGAACATCACATTCTTCTATGGAACACCAGCAGAGGGAACTACGGTGGCAAAGAACAAGAACACTCTTCGTCATCACTACTGGTTCCGCGAGTTGAAGGATGTGGAAGGCAATCAGGCTAACTTCGCTCGTCCTGACAATTCAATCTCAAACGGTGGCTTTGCTGCAAACATACCGTATATTGTCAGCTTCCCAGGAAGCAGATACTATGAGTTTGATATGACTGGTCAGACCATCACTTTTGAGAATTCAGGTAAAGCAGCAATCGGTGTTACCGATGATGCTCCAGTAACAGTTTCATCTGGGCCATGGACATTCATCTCTACCTTCGCTAACGAGGAGGCTGCTTCTAACAAGTATGCAATCGAGATTGGCGGTAATGGCGATGATATGGGTACTAAGTTCGAGAAGAATAAGCCTATCTATGCGTTCCGTGCTTATATGAGAACTGGTGGTTCTCATGCCAAGACAATGGCTAATAACTTTACTCTTGATGATGATGTAGTTTACATTAGTACGAACATCAAGAATATTGAGAGCCTTGATGAGGATGAGAACTCTGCAGATGTAGCAGGTGAGTATCTCCGTGTATATGATGCAGGAAACCACGCTATAGGAGTTGAAAGCTCATACGATACGAAGTTGACAATCTACACTTCTGCTGGTCAGATTGCTCGAATCCTTGATGTTCGTGCAGGTACAAGCAAGTACAGCGGCTTTGCATCTGGCATCTACATCGTTGGTCAGAAGAAACTCTCTGTCAAGTAATTTTCAGAGATATTTTAGAAAAAAA
>Ga0256872_10000093_pt1 | contig 18673 bp, 1 predicted proteins | sample RumenRJG_08RNA_FD_186119 | JGI IMG/M metagenome (GOLD analysis project Ga0256872, IMG submission 186119) | Metatranscriptome of bovine rumen microbial communities from Lethbridge, Alberta, Canada - Rumen RJG_08 (Metagenome Metatranscriptome) | ecosystem: Host-associated > Mammals > Digestive...
AAAAAACTTTTTTTTTTGCTCTATTTTATTTGTTTATAATTTACAGTTATTTTTTACTGGGATAAACAAATAAAATAGTTATACCACAAAAAATTTAAGTAAAAAAAATTGTTTTTTTTTTAGTTTTGTAAATAATAAGAAAGATCTTGTATATATAAAAATATTTGTGTAAAATACGTTATTTTCCTATTTTATTTTTAATTTGTTCTTTTATTAAAGTACAAAATAATTTCTCTAATAGAAAACAAGCATTTTTTTCATTTCCTTTCGTAAATTAATAGAAAATATATATACTAATAAAAAAGGAAAAGTAAAAGAATGGTAAATTTTAGACAATGGGCCCTGCTGTTAACGGTAGGGGTATTGAATATTAGAGCTGAAGCCGAAGAACAACCACAATGTATATTTACAGTTGATAGTGGAAAGCTTACCGGTGTAAGCACATGTTCAGATAAATTATATGGTTATCATTATTTAAAAGATAATGTACTAGTAAGCACTACTGGCGATACTGCAAATTTAAATGATCCTGTATTTATTAAGGTTACAGGTTCAAATAGTTATGTAGAGGTAGACTTACCTGGTTATTATAAAAATTTTGATAATACTTTTGTAATATGCAAAGGTGGATCAACCCCTTGCGAAAATTATCCTATACCATCAAATCCTGAACCTTGTCCATTAGGTAAATATCTTTCACAAGGAGTCGTTATAGGATGTAATAATGGTAATCCTGTTTATAAAAATTTTGCTCAACCTGAAGTACCAAAAAATAAAAGAAGCGATTCTGAACCTAGAGAATATTATCTTAGCCAATATTCCAAAGATGGACCTTTTGGTTTTGATGCTAACGTTCCCTATTATGCTATTAAAATTGATGAAACTTCCATTACTTTTGACGAAACTGTTGATCTTAATGATGTCATGTTAGATCTTAGTACGGGAAAGGTCATCACTAATCGTAAGGAAGATTTCTGTAGTGCTAATTCTGGTAAACATTTCTATAGTTGTACAAATGGTAAATGTATACGTAGAAGTCAGACCGATTACAATACTATTGTACCTAATGAAGGTCTCTGTACAATTATTGATAAAAAAGTTACTGAAAGCGACAGAACAATTACATTCCTTGCATCTGAAGAATGTGAAGTAAATAGTGGATACTACATCGGTAAGGAAATCAACAAGGACGGTGAAGTTAAAGAGGTCCTCTGTAAGATTGATGGAATACATACGGATTGTTCTGAACCAAAGGAAATTGCCAGAGGTTACTATTGGAATGATGTTTATTACAACGGTATCATTCGTTGTGATGAACATCACTGTGAACAATTTAAACCTACCATAGCGACCGAGTGTAACTCTGAACTTGCCAATCAAATTATCGATACAGGTTATAGTGTCTACTATTGTATGAACGATAATGATAATATTAAGAAAGTTACATTAGAAGTTATGGCACATAACATTCTTGAAAATGATGATACTCAAATTGCTGGTCATTCCGGTAGTATCTTTGATAATCCCGATGCCTACTACCATCTTGATTCGGATGAACATTCTATAAAGGTAGACTTGAGCAAGAATGAAATGGAAAATGGAATTCAATGTGTAAAGGGTACCTGTGTTCAAACAATGTGTACAGTGACCGTAAGTGCTAGTGGTTGTATTCCAGCTAATTGTGGTAGTACCAGTTACGACGGCTATCAATTCCTTGATGTTGAAAGTAAGCCTTTAGATAATGATCAAAATGTCGGATTCTTCATCAAACTTGAAAATGGTGTTTGTACTTTAGTTACCAAAACAAATGGATTCTATCTTAACCAAATTGAAGGATTAAAGGATGAATATCCTCTTATATACTGTACCGATAAAGGTTGCCGATTAAAGAAAAGAACAATGCTAGACGTTTATAATTTACCTAACGGTGATGAATATGACAATTACATCGAATACTACTATCTTAACCAGGAAGATACTCATAACAAGCCAATTATTACCTGTTGGGAATCTGAATTTACAGAAATTGATATTGAATGTAGGGCCGGTCCTGCTAAACGAAACTTTTACATTAACGGTAGTCAAAACTATTACAGTGTTACTCGTACAGTTATTGCTTGTACCCGTTCCTTAACTGACGAAACCGTTACCTGTATTGAAAAAGAAATGTCAGGTAACGAACACTATCCAATCATGGATATTAATGGAAAAAATGTACTTGGAGTCATGAAATGTGACGGTGATGAATGTCATGAGGAGGAAGAACGTAACAACATTTATGGGTTCCAGATTAATAATATTAAAAAAATAGTTGAAGTTACCCCTAACGAAGATTATGTGGTTATTAATGGATTGGAAAAAACTAAGTTAATTCATTGCAACTATTACAAAGATAATTGTAATATTATCAGAGGAAATAAAGGTGTTGATGTCAACGACAATACTTTATACTATATTGATTCTTCGGCTGATGAAAGTACTCTTGGTTTAATCAAATGTGCTCCAAATAACGCGGATTGTGTTCATGTTGTTGGTACTGAACGTTTAGCTTATATCTCCGGTATTGAAAATAAGGTGATTATATGTGAATATAATAGATGTAGTTATTATAATTTAAATGATGGATATTATTTGAATGGTGATGATTTGAATGGTAGTGAGAGAAAACCGTTAATTTATTACGAGGCTATTAAAGGTACATTGGTAACAAAGAATGCTGATCGTAAAGATCAAATTTTCAAAAATAATGGTGCTGTATATGGTTACAATCTTATTTTATGTTCTGCAATCAATAGTTGTATTGATATTAAAACTGACCCGGGTAAAATGTATTTAAGCTATTTAGATAATCATATATATTCTTATAATGGAGAAAGCGTACCAATGACTATTGAATCATATGAAAACAAAGGTATTCTTGTAAGTCCAGATAATTTTGAAATTTTAACTGACAATTCTATTGAAGGAAAATTGATTACATGTATTAAAGACAATAAAGGAACAGATAATCCATCAGACGATGTGTTATCTTGTACTGAAATCTCCTCTTCTACGAATCAATACTATATTAATGGTGGTCCAAATTCTTATTATAAATTAATTCAATCAAAGGATTCTAAATATAAGCTAATATCTGCGGATACTGGATTTTATATAAATTCTGTTAGTAATATAATTGATTGTAATGTAGTAGTTCCTGGAGTATGCAGTATCTATACTACAAAAGATGAAGAAATATTGAAAGATGGTAAATGTATTAATGGAAAAGTTGGATACATTACTTCTAACGGTACAATTTGTGTAAAGGACGGTGAAGCACCAATTAGTATTGATCAGGGAAAATATTTATTAAGTAAATATCAAAATAGTGAAGTTTTATTTAACTTTGAAAGTAGTAAAGTAACTTTAGTTCCAAAGAACGGAAATAAAATTTATTTAGTCATTAATAATGGTAAAGTTGTTACGAGTAGTGAATCTGGTAATCTTTACGAATGTACTTATAGTACTGATAAATATGTATGTCAAAGTAAACAATCAACAACAACTGCAAAGTACTACATAAACGGAGATGATTCCACAAATTTAACCTATCCAAAGATTAAATGTGAAGGTACTTCTGGAGTTACATGTAATCTTCAAACTGATGCTTCAAATGAAATTTATTGCGTTTCCGGTAATAACCTTTACCAGTGCAGTAAGGATGTTACAGGAAAATGTCCGGAAGCCAATGTCATCGGTCAAAGTTGTATAAATATTGTTGAACCTAAAAATATGTATTATTTAAATGAAAGTGATAATGTGTCATTGATTAAATGTATTAATAATAGTTGTTCAAAGGAGATTATAACCAAAGAAGGATATTATTTATCTGGAAATCCATCAAAACCATTGATTAAATGTATAAAATCATTTGATAAAGTAAGATGTATTTATGAAACTACACCAATTAAAAATGGATACTACGTTAATATTGTAATTAATAATTACGAAAAGAATGTACTTCAATTTAATAAAAGAGGTAGCATTAATATAATAACCGATCCTAATTTAATTAAATGTGATGCTAAAGGATGTGAAGATGTGCACAATATTTATGAAGGATGGTATTTAAGTAGTGATAATTTAATTATACTTTGCAAAGGTAATGTATGTCAAAAACAATTGAAGCCAACAGAAGGTTGGTACGTTAATGGAAATGGAATGAACGAAGATGGTAAATACTTGATTAAATGTACCGTTAACAAGGTCAGTAAAGGTGATTTGAGTTACAGTTGTGCTGAATCTAAAATTATAAAAGAAGGTTATTATATTAATGCTGCTTATGGAGAAAATGAAGATAAAAAATTAATTAAATGTACAAAAAGAGAATGCAGTACAGAAAATGGTAATGATACTAAGTACTATGTTAATGGTGTTGATGAAAAGTTAATCTATTGTACTAAATACAGTTGTACTGCAACTGTACCATCTAGCAACTCCTACACTACATGGTACTTAACAAACGATGGAGATGCTTTAATTGGATGTAATAAGTCTGGTATATGTAAGAAATACGAAAATCCATCTCAAAGTGGATATTACATGAATGGTGATCCAAACACTTCGAAATACCCATTAATTACATATGATACTGGATTTGTAACCACAAATGATTACTTAGATAATGGATGGTATAGAAATGGAGATTTAAATGCTAGCAGAGCTGAAATGGTTATTCGATGTGACAATGCTAATAGTTGTGTGTATATCGAAGTACAAGAAAGGACCTGTGAAGAAATCAATGATACAGGATTCACTATTTCTAAAGGATATTTGGAATGGTGTAATACTGATCAAACTGGTTTTAAATTAGAAGAAAGTAGTAGCTATAGAGAAAAAATTGTCACTGCTATATTCAAGGAAGATGATAAAATTCCAGGTGTGAAACTTATTGGTGTAAAGGGTGAACATTATGCTCTCACAGATATTTCATTGGATTATATTGAGAAGATTAGAGGTGAACAACACGCACTCATTAAAATTTATCAAAATCGTGTTGTCAGTTATAAAGAGAGTGATGGTTATTATCGTTACCAAAATGAATTATATGAATGTGAAAAATATAATAATGGTGTATGCCTTAAAGTTGAAGAAATAAAGGACGGCTATTATCGTAATTATGGAATAGAAATTGTATATGAATGCAATAGTAATGAATACAATTTATGTAAAACTATTAGAGATTCTGACGAATATAAATTCGGATTCATGAAAAATTTGGGAGAATATATTGAAAACTTAGAAAATAACAGATTAGCAGCATTTGATGTGAAAGGAAAAGATTTCCCTGGTGTTAATGCAAATATAGATTACATATTAGCTGAAGTAAATAAATATGCAGTTAAATATAAAGAAAATATTGATGTTAAATGTACCGCTGTAAATAATCAACAAGTAAATATGAATTGTGAAAATAAGCTTATTGAGTATGATTATGAAACCGATAATGGATATTTCATTTTTAACGATAAAAGTAGATTATCCTATATTTATATTCCAAAAGTGAATGAAACTCATGAATATAAGTTATATTGTAAAATCGATGGTTTGTGTTTAGAAAAAGAAAAATCTATAACAGCTATAACTAATTATAGATTGTCAGATGATAAAGTTTTACTAGCAGAAAAGAAAGGAAGCGATAGTAAAGATGTTATTCCATTAGTATTAGATGGAGTGTATATTTCAAAAAAATCAGAAGGTAATTACGTCAAAATTGTATGTAGACTTACAGGTGAATGTGAGGAACATCAAATTAGAACGAACAATGGAGAAGGAATATCAATTACTAATAATGGAGTTATTAAATTCACTCCTGAAGGTAAAAGTCAAATTGAAGCAAGTAAATTGTATTCGAAGTATGTATTAAAGAAGAGTACTGTTTCAGGTAGAAATGGTAGAAGAGATGAAATTCCAGATGAAGAATACCCAATGGATACTGTATTAGAATTGAAGTACAATTCGTACACCTGGGAAAGAGGGGAAAGAGGAACAAGGAATATATTTGTCAATAACGATTATGCTATGATTACTACTGAATATACAAATGTGAATACTGGATATATATGTAAGAATGGTAATTGTTATGAAGTACCTAAAAGCAGTAATAAGAATTACTATATTAACACTGTACAATTAGGTAGTAACATAAACGCTTATGTTGAATGTTCAAATAAATGTGAATTGAAATCATTGAGTGAACATAATGAAGTAGTATTAGTTCCTAATGGTGCTGCAAATGGAAGAGAAGACGCATTGATTTATTGTAGATTGGACAAAGGTTGCGAAGTTATCGCAGAAACCGCAGAATCAGGACTTTCAAATTGTAAATTAGAATCTTATGCTAACCCTATTTACCATATAAAAGCACGTTACGATAATGGAAGTTTATACAGAGAAAGTGGTGAGAAGTTATCTGATTATCAGTACTGTTTACATAATGGAGTACCTAAAAATTTAAATGTAAATGATAATGATGATATTAATAATGAATTATATATGTTTGATGAAGGTATGGAAAATGTTAATATAGGACAAGTAAATAGAGATTATATAAATGCATCATTGTATTACTGTTACAATAAGATATGTTCAAGAACTTACGGTTATTTATCGTTGAATAATGGATATGCAAGATGTGACAAAACCGGATGTAAAGTTATTAATGAATCGGGATCATGTACATTGAATGGAGCAGGTTCAATGAATAATAAAGATAATATTTGTATAAGTAATAATGATGCAGATTCAGTTAAAGGTGAAAGCAATGATATAAAATTCTACCCAGTAAGTATTGATAACGAAGGAAGCTTCCCTGAAGTTAACATAGCTAGTAAAATTATTGTTGGTGTAAAGGATAAATACAAGTTTGTATTAAATGTTGATGGATACGTATTAATTACCAAAACAAATACTATTGGTTATAAAAATAATGAAGAAGGAAAGTTGTACAAATGTACAGCAGAAAATTTGAATTGTGTAGAAGTAGTAACACCTGAAGATGGTGTATATATGAATGTATTTAAAATTGGTGATAATATGAATATTGAATGTAATAGTGGATCATGTATAATCAATAAAAATAATTTAGTCTATAGTAATGAAAAAACATTTGCGTTAACTGATATTAATGAATATTATTATGTAAACGACTATCTCTACAAATCTACTAAAAGAGAATTTACAAAAATGAAAATAAATGGTTATATTTTATTAAAGAACAACAGAATTGCCGGTGATTTCCCTGAAAGAGCATCAAATTTATATTTATGTAATTCATCTATTGAAAAATGTACTAAAGTATCTCCAAAAGAAGATGGATGGTATATAAGTTATAGTGGAAATGGTAATGCTATATACTGTGAGAATACTTTGTGTTATAATAAGGTATTAACAAATCAATGTACTGAAGTAGGAGAGATGGTTTATCAAAATAACAATTATTATTTATGTAAAGATAAAAGAAATCATGAAGCAAATAGTGTTGACGAAATGCTTGGTAAAATTGTTAAAATTGAAAGTTCAGGATACTTTGGTGGAAGTGATTACATCAATTATGGAATAAGCAAAGTAGTTGCTGTTGGAAAGAGCAGTTTGAGTAGTACTGATACTACGAACGATAAATATATGCCTTTGACAGTATGCGGAATGACTGATAAATGCAGGGATATAAAGAATAATGAATATTGTATTTACAATGATAGTATCTTGTATCAAAGAACTGAAGAGAGTAATAACGATAATGGTGATGTAAATGTGAGCTGTCAACAAAAGGAGGGATTAGTAGTGTTATATGGTAATAAAGAACTTTACACTTTTACAGAAAATAAAAAATTAGGCGCAAAAATGTATTACTGTGTGAAGAGTCCAACTCCAAACTGTAGAATAGTGACTGGATATTTTGATGATATTAGTTGTGATTATGATGGTTGTAAAAAGGCAATAACTGGAAATGGTAATGGAGATTGGAATGAAAAAGGAAAAATAATTGTTGGAAGTTCTCCTAAATTAGCAGAAGAAGGTAAATACTATTATATAACAGGTGAAAACAATTTCCCAGGTTCAGGAAATAAGGAAGGATTTATTATCCAGTCTGGTGTACAGAAAGTTAGCAATGTAGACAAGAAATACTTTATTATATTTAAGGGAGAAGGTTATTACTTGTTGAGTTCAAGTACAGAAAAAATGCTTGAAAAGGATGATGAAGCTGTTCCAAATGGTTATTTATACTATTGTAGTGAAAATAATCTTGTATGTATTCAACAAACTAAAGCAGAAAATGGATATTACAGAAACGCTAAAGCTGAAAGAGGTAAAGGTGTTATTACTTGTAGAAGAAATGGTGATTCAAGTGTGTGTAAAATTGCTAGCCAAGCATATGACAATATTGGAGAAGTTGTGGAGACCGATGGAAACTCATTTAACTGTACTGAAAGTAATGTAGGACGTTTAGTTCGTGATAAGGCAAAGACACGTTATCAAATATGTTATGGAAGTAATATGATAAGAGAATTTACAGCTAATGCACAAACTACACAATACTATTTCATGACAATGAAGCATGGAAATAAATTTGCTGGTGTTGAATTGACCTCTGTTGGCGAGAAATATACGAATGATACTGCCACATTATTATTGAAAATTACTAATCTTTCAATTACTCAAGTAAATGTTGATGGATATATATTGAGTAGCAGTAATACAATACTTGAAAATGTTAGTAAAACTACTAATGGAAATCTTTATTACTGTGAAGATAAAGCATATGAGACACAAGGAATCAGTAAAACACATCAATGTGCTGAGGTGAAGGAAAGAAAGAGTGGATTGTACTTCACTAGTCTTTTCAATGATAATCGTTATATTAAATGTACAGAATCACAATGTAATGTCGCTGAAGCTATTTATTCAAATGATTGTATTGGAAGTGGTTCATTGGTATATAACGGTGGTAAGTTAAAGATTTGTGAAACTGAAGGAAAGCAAGTTGAAGTTGAAAAGTTAAAAGGAGTTGAAGCAGTAATGATGAATGTCCAGAAGTCAACAGAATTTCCAAGTGTTAGAAATGACAATACCGATATAGTTGTTAATAGAAGTGCTCAAAACGTAACTCTTGTTAAGATGGACAGTTATGTTGTTGCTAAAGAAGGATTAAAGGTTAAGAGAACAGTAGTTAGCTTAGGATTGAATAGACCAATTAATGAGGAATCTGAGAAAGGTGCTTTGTATAAATGTGAAAATACTGGAAGTTGCGAAAAAGTTCAATATAGTAAAGATGAATGGTATTTGTATGGAGTAAGTGGTGCAGCTAATCAATTAATTTATTGTATTAATAGAAAATGTAGTGTTCGTAATCCAGTTGAAGGATTCTATATTTCTGCCAATAAATTAAAACCAGTTATTCAATGTATACAACCAGGTAATGTTAAAGCTACTGGTGAATTGATTATTGAAGAAGGAAAGGAAAAAGAGAAAATTGTATGTTTCGAAAGAAATCCTGTTGAGGGTTGGTTTGTTAACAAAGCTGATGATGGTTTAATTAGATGCACTGATGAAATGGGATGTGAAAGATTTGATGTAGCTAATGGATGGTATTTGAATGCCGGTGCAAATTACAGTTACGAAAAATTAACAAATAGAACAGTTGCTGATATAATTAGATGTGGAAGAGACGGAAGATGTGGATTATACGAAAGTGAAATTAAAACTTCATGTACAAAAGGTGGTGAAGTTGTTAAAGTGAATAATAGTTACAAAGTTTGTAAGAGTACTGATGCAAATGATTACATTGATTTTAACATAGAAAGTGTTGAAATAATTGAAGTTGCAGCTCGTGACGATTTCCCAGATGCCGAAAGCGGAAAAACTGCAGTAAGTGTAAAGAAAGAAAAAATTGTACAAGCAAGTGAAGATGGATATTATTACAAGAATAATTCAATGTTCAACTGTAAGGATAAACGTTGCACTGAAATAATGGATAATGAAAGTAATGAAATAGTGGTACTTAATGTATTATCAAAGACACTATATCTTGCAAGTTGTACTGATAATACATGTTCTTGGAGTGAACAAACGGATGAAGGTTACTATTTCGTTCAAAATAGAGATGGAAAAACATATTTCTATACGAATGATGGTGATAAACTATTTAGTAATATTGAAATTTATTATTGCAGAAGTAAGAATAGACAATTTAAATGTAGCAATGTAACTAGATATGATGGATACATGTATAATCCAAATCATATGGTAGAAGGTAGGAAGAGTAATGAAAACTTATATCTTAAATCTGGAAGTACTTATAAATTAGTATCTACGAAATTGAGAAAATGTACAGAATATAAACCAAATTACTGTTACATAAGTTATGAAAATGAACCTTATGCTAGAGATGTTGAAAATTATGATAGCACTACTGATTTACCAAAAGATATTACAGCCGGTAGTATTTGTGTCAATGCTAATGGTATTATGTACTTTGCTACTAAAACCATAGATACAGGTATAGATGAAAAGAATTGTGTTGAAATTCCACATGGCAATGATAATAGTTTCAGTTATCAAAAAATAAATGTTGGTAAACCAGATGAAAAAGTTTATTTAGTAGATTCTTATGGAGCACGTGTTGCAGAAGAGGATTATGTATATGAAGGTCCATCATGTACATACGATATAAAGACAGGATTCTGTAAAGCAGTGGGAATTGATGAAATTAAGGCAGGAGAGTTTTGTAAAACTACCGCGGGTATGGATATATTGTATCTTGCTAGAGCTAGAATTACAAATGTGGGAAATGTATGTGTTAGATATAATAGTAACAATAATGATTATGTACCGGATGATAATGTTACAAGAGATAAGAGTAAACAGTATTATCTCATTAATAGTTCTGTTTATACTATTGATGGTAAGAAGGTCGAAAAAATGAAGGAAGGTATTTATTATACTGATGTTGTGAACTATAGAGTTAGTTTGAACAGTGGATACACAGTAAGCATTGAAGAAAATTCTGATTATATAATGTATGTTTGTAATAAGGAAGGATGTGAAAGAAAAATAAAATGTAACATTAAGAATGGATATGAATATTTGTATAATAATGAAAACCAAAAAGTTGTAAAATGTGATCCATTAACTAATACTATAACAGAAATTGATACTCCTGGATATTATGTTAATAGTATATCTAAAGATTTAATTAAATGTTATGATGATGGTACATGCCTGGAAAATACATCAGATACAGCAATGGAAGGTTACTATAAAGATATGGGTAATCCAGAAAAGATGATCAAATGTGTACGTAATGAAGACGATTTAAGATGTACTGAAGAAAAGATAGTTGAATGTAAGTATGAAGAAAGTAAGGGTACCTGTACTTCTACTGAAGATTTATTACGTAACAGCTACTGTTATTACAGAAAGGAAGATAAGGTTTATGGTATAATTTGGAAGTACATCTATATTAGCAAGTTTATTAAAAGTGGAACTGAAGGAAAGTGTATTGCTGGTACAGAAGTTGATGTATTTGTGAAAGAAAGAAACTCTAAATTCCTTGGTCATGAAGAACGCGAAGATTTAATTCGTGTTGGTATTGATTCAATTGTTAGTGTGTATGAAAAAGATATTGGTTACTATTTAATTGACACTAAAGAAGGAAAGGGAGTTATTCCTGGTGTTAATTATGGAGGATTAATTCCAGAAAAGAAAACTAGATTCTATGTATGCAGAAATAATTTATGTGAAGAAGAAGTACCAGAAAGTAATAAAATATATGTTAATAAGGCCTCATCTAAAAAATTGGTTAAATATATAGGAGGAATTGGTCCAAATAATGGTCAATGGAAAGTTATTGACAATGGATGTAAAATGCATAGAGTAAACACTGTAATTTGTGACATCGATCCACCAAGTTATGTGAAAACTATTGATCAATACAGTATAGTATTTAAGGATCAGTATGATGCAGTAACTTTGTATGACAATGTATCTCGTGTTAAAGGAAAAATTAGATTAGATTATCACGAAAAATTGAAGAGCAATACATTTATTGAATATGAAAATGATTTGTATTTGTATGATATTGATGGCCAATCATTTAGTAAACAGGAAGGTGGACCATATGTATTTGAGAAACCAAAATATGAGAAGTACAACTTTAATTTGGTTGCTTATAGAAGTAACAGGAATGAAACAAAAATTGAGTATTTGGTTTTACCAAATGAATATAAATTAGGTGATGAAGGTTACTATATTAATAAGGCCGATATGGATGGAATTGGTATTGTCATACAAATGATGAAAATTGAACAGAAGTTAGAACCGGCATTTGAAGCAGAGGAAGGAATAAAAACTGCTCAACAAGATGTGTCAATTCCTGAAATTATTGATAAATACAAAGCCGTTATTAATAAGTGTACAAGTGAAAAGAAGAATGTTTGTAAAACAGCAGAAGGAACTGATGATATTGAACAAGGGGGTCCTTGTGTTGTCACAGAAGGAGAGTTTAAAGGATTGTATTTGGCTGTTGAATCCATAAAGAAGAATTCAGAAGGACGTAATTGTATAAAGTATGAAGAGGGAGGATCCTATAAATATTTGGATAAGGAAGTTTTATTTAGCGGACAAAGAATGAAAAATAATATTATAAAGGTTTCGAAAGATAAAATTGAACCATTTAGACATGATATAAGTAACGATGATGGTTATGAAAGTGGAATTTATGTATTTACCGAAACTGAAGATAAGAATCTGATAAAATTCAATAACAACACATTTGAAAGTGCAGTTTCATATAAATGTGGTAAAAAGATTGTACCTGCTGTTGAAGAAGGAGATGAGGAGGAAATTAGTTATGCTTGTGAACTATTTAACGGTGAAAGTGGTTATTATCTTACAAAACCATTAGGAAATTACGCCAACCCAGTAGATGTTATGGAATATAAGACTAAGAAATGGAGAAATGTAAATGAATTAGGTTATTACTTCTTTAAGGAGAATTACTTCCCAGCAAATATATCTTATGCTGAAGCTGGTGAAGTTGTTATTTATCATCCAGTAATATATGATTACAGAAGAGTATTTGGAGGAGTTAGTATTGATAATAAAGGTAGATATTTGAATAAGGTAGACAGTAGTATTTTAGTTGATTATGATAGTGAATCAAATGATGAATACAAACTCACTATTAATAAAGAATTAAAGAAATGTGTTGTTGACCTTGTGAATGGTACTTGTACTAATGAGAGTAAGAATTTGGATGTTGATGATGCATGTATTGGTCAAGATGGAAAATTATATGTAGTTGATGTTATAAAAGGTGAAGTTCCGGAAGAAGATGTTGCCAAATGTTACAGCGGTAGTGTTGACCACTTGAAATATGTATTGATTAATGACAAGAGCTTATATATGTTAGATGGAATGTCTATTAAGAATATGGGTAAAGGATACTATGTATTAAATGAAAGTATGGAGGCATTTACAAGCAAGTATCCAGAAATAGCAAGTATGATTGTATATTGTAATGATGTTGATCAATGTAAAAAGGTTACTGAAAAATTGGATGTTAATCAAGATGTTTTAATTAGTGAAGCTAAGAGTGACATTTTCAGTAGAAGAAGTTTATTGAGATATTATGCAGATGAATTTGGAAAAGAAAGATTTATGATGATAAATAAGAATGGCTATTACTGCCTTAACGAAGATGGATCGTTGAATGTTAATGATATAGGTGATATCGATGATGCTGTTAATTGCTGGATGAAAGATGATAATGGTATTTCAGAAGGTAATGGTTGCGATTACAATGATATTTGTATTAATAGTGCAAAGAGTAGTGGAAATATTGTAATTACTAATGGAAAGAGTAAGAAGATAAATGGTATAGTAATTAACTATGAGAAGGGTTATATTCAATTGAATAAGGACTATAATTTAGATAATAATAAAGTCATTTATAAGATGTTTGATGGAAAGCTGTATAAGTTGAAGAAAGAAAAATTGGAACATGTGGAGGAAGGACTTTATCTTTTAAGTAAAGATGGTAAAGCCTTTGTAGAAACAGAACCAACACTTATTGAAAATAAATTGATTTGCTATTACGTTAATGGTGCTTGTAATGCAGATGAAATGATGAAGTATAGGAAGCACAAATATGTGATTAATAGAGCAGCAAATCCACCAACAATTGTAACGTTTGATAAAGATAAATGGGCAACTGTAGATAAAGATGGATATTACTTCTTCTTTGCATTGAATAATGGACAACCTTATTCTGTTGACCTAGAGGATAGAAGAGTTTACACTAATGAGTCTGAAGTTAGAGTTAAGCGTATCGTAGATGGAAAGATATTGGAAGATGAAGACTTTAATAACGGTATGTATGTGACCGATGACAGAAATGAAGAATTGGTTGTTGGTAGAGTTGATGGATCATGGTATGATGCTGAATACGTTATTAGTAATGTAGAGGGAATTAGTCGTCGTAGATGTAGTGCTATTGAAACTGGTGAAAAAATTGATGTGGATGAGTATTGTTACTCTGATAAATATGGTATTTGTATGCCAAAGAGTACCATTACTGATACAACTGTTAATGAAGCAAACTGTATAAGTAGTAAAAATAAGGAGAACTATTTCTACTTTATTAGTAATGGTTTGTATATCGCAAATAATTATTCTTACCAACGTATTGTTCATAATGGTTTGTACGTTATTGATAATGAAAACTTACCATTCTCTGGAAAGATGGAAAGTGAATCTACTGCATACTTATGTGAGGAAGGTTTATGCAATAACGTTAAAGAGTTTGAATCGACATATTATTTGAATGTAGCTGGATTAGAAGTTGGTGAAAATATAATATTGTATTTCAACAGTGAGAGTAACTCTTGGAGAACAGTTGATGCTGACGGAAACTATTTATTCAATAAGTATGGATATCCAGTTTCAGCCGATGAAGAAATAAAGTATTATTATAAGGTCAGTAAGAACGGAAACGTTTTAGAAAGAAAGGACGTAATTGGTAATAAGGTTGTTAGTAAAGATGGAAGTGTATATTCTGGACCAGATGGAAAGGCAAAGATCTTGGAAACCTGTAGTGTTGATGGTACTGTTGTAACAGCCGATGCTGTATTGGAAGTTGGTGATTTATGTGTAGCTGATGGAGTTGTAGTTATAATTACTGGAGTTGATAAATCTACTAAACGTCAAGAGGGTTCAAATGTCACATACTCTGGAATTACTGGTAGTGCTGATGGTAAGAAGTATGCTCTAGTCGGTAATGAACTTGTTATTATTGATTTAGATGTTATAACAACATTAAATGTAAATGGATATGTTATTGTAGATGATGGTTCCATGTTACCATTAGAAAGTAGGGATGAAACTGTAGCTACCGTGTTTAAATGTGATGTTACAGGTTGCGTTGTGGTTGATTCTTCTGAATTTGAAGAAGGAAAGAATTATATTAACAACGGAAATAAGGATAAGTATCCATTAGTTGAATATGTTAGTGAAGGAAAATGGAAGGTGGAAGATAGTGAAGGTTACTACTTCTTGGATGATACAATGAAGGGTGTAAAAGAAGGAGTATTTGCTGAAACTATATATGAAGTAAAGGTTGTGAATGATGAGTTAAAGCAGAAGGATATCACAGGAGATAATATTGTTGGTTTCTTCATGAATAAGGCTAGTGATAAGAAGAATGTTGTTTCAAACAATAATAAATTCTGGTCTGAAGGAAAGAAATTAAATAAATGTATTGTTTCAGAGGTAAAGACCGAAGGTGTTGTCACTGGAATGCTTTGTAAGACTGATAATGTTAACTATAAGGGATATCCAGCAGGAGATTACTGTATATCTGGAAAGAATGATCAATTGTATTACTTATTACAACCAGCGAATAACGAAACTACTGCGGCTAATTGTGTCTATGGTAGTAGCGAAAATGCGAAATATGTTTATTTGGATAGGAATAACGGTGGTTGGTTGAATGGAATAAAATTGACTAACAGTTTATTAAAGGTAGACCAAGATGCTATACGGGAAACCGAAAATGGTTATTACATATTGAATAATGAAAATTTAATGGTAAAGGAAGTATTACCGGTTACAGAAGAAGGTCAAACACAAGGCTATAATATTTATAAATGTGAAGATAGTGGATGTACAAAGAAGGAACTTGCATCTGGAGTAGTATTCCAAACTGTTGATGGAAAGGTTCACGAAATTGATGAAGTTGGTAATATTGGAAATGTTAAAAAGAATGGTCTATACTTCTTTGATAATGATGGAGATATTTGTGATAAAGACAATACTGAAGTTGGATCAATTATAAACGTAGAAAAAGATGAAGAAAGAACAATTGAAGTAAAGGTACCATTGGATAGTATGAGAGAAGGTGCCTTCATTAATGAAGGAAATGGTATTTATGTTGGTGTTTATGAAAATGGACAATGGAGTATTGTCGATATGGAATGTGAAGTTGACCTCACTGATGGAAAGTGTTCGTCCACGAAGGTAGATCTTGAACTTGGTAGTTATTGTAGTGTGGCTGGAAAGTTCTACGTTGTAAGCAGTATTGATGCTGATGGAGCTAGAAGATGTATTGCTGGTAATAATGAAAGTCCAGTGTTTATAAATACTGATAATGATAGATTAGTTGTTGTAGGTGAAAAACTTGTATTCAGTATTAATGAAGAAGAAGGATACTATGCAATAAATGACGAAACTTTACAAGGTCTTGAATCTGAAGAACCAGTAAAGGCACAATTTGTATTATGTGAATTTGGTGGTGAATGTAAGAAGTATACTCCAGAAGTTGGTCGCTATATTAACCGTAGTACTGGTGAATTGAACATTGCAGTATATGAAGAAGCTGGAAAGAGTGAAGCATCAACTATTGAAAGTAAGTGTACTGTTGAAGAAAATGTAACAAGTGCTGTATGTAATGTGGTTAATGGAACTTTAGATATTGGTGATGTATGTATAAATGAAAATATGATCTATGTTATTAGCAGTAGTAATGGTACTTGCCTTAAGGCTGAAAAGGCTGTTATCACATACCAAATAATTAACGATAAGATGTACATGTTGACTGAAGATGCAGTAATTCAGAAGAATGATGGTTACTTCTTCATCAATGGTGATAATCGTGCTATTACCAAGAAGGAAGATTATAGTAAACCAGATACGGTAGGTTACATATGTAGTAACAAGGGCGATTGTTATGATATAGATCCAACTGAACGTGCCTACTATACTGATTACACTACAAAATCAAGTAAAAGATACAATGTAGTTAAGTTTGACCCAGAATTAAAGACTGCTAGAAAGGGTAAGCGTGAAGGTAACAGTGGTTACGAAGCTGTAAATGAGGAAGGTATTTACAAACTTGCTGATGGAGCTTATTCTGAATGTATTATGAATGATATTGATGTTATTGAATGTCATGACATTCAAGAAGTAGGATCATACATAACCAATGAAGGAGAACTTGTGAAATGTGTTGAGAATGAAGAAGGAGAAATAGAATGTAGCCAAGCTATTGAAGGAGGTTACTATGTTATTAATGGTAAGTTAATGGAATGTGAAGTAAACGAAGATGGAGATAAATTAGTATGTAATGAAATGGATAAGGAAGGATACTTCATTGCTCAACCAGAGGGTGAATTATGGGAGTGTGTTGAAAAGAGTGAAGTTGAACAAGCAGCTATTCCAGAGGAAGACGAAGATATGGAAGTTAGTAAAGTGCTAGATAAGTTGAATGCTGAAGCCGGAAATGCTGGAGAGGACAGTGTTGAGGAAACTTCTGATGCCTTTACCGAAACTACGACAACTGAAGCCGAGACTACGACAACCACCTTTGAGGAATACACACCAACTCCAGTTGCTGTTGAATGTGCTCCAATAGAATGTAAACTTGGTAAGGTTATCTACCAAAAGGATGAAAACGGTGTTGAAATTGAGAACTCACCAATATATGTATGTAAGAGTGTGAAGGATGGTGAGAACAGATTTGAAACAGAATGTGATAGTGGTAACTATATAAAGGGTAAAAATGGTTATTACATCTGTGAAGCTGATAAGAGTGATATAGAAGAAGGAAAGATTGACAAACCAAATGATGATCATACAAAGGATGTAATACCAGAAAAAACTACCACTTCTACAACAACAACAACAACTACAACGACAAAGAGCGAAGAAACTCAAACAACAACAAAAACAACAGCCAAACCTCAAACAACGGCCGTTAAACCAACGAGTTCGCCAACAACTGCTGGTGCTCAATCCTTGTACAGAAAATTACCAACCCTTGCATTCTATCTTGTTATATTTGTATTTTCTTACTTTTTATTTTTTTAAACTATGAATAATTGAAGTATTTAAAAATATTAAATAATTAAATAATATACCATATATATAATAATGAATTTAAAAAAAAAGGAAAAAAAAATTTTTTTAAAATAACATAGAATATTAATTTTATACATATGAAAAAAATCATATTTAATTATAATTTTACATTCTAAGAATATTAAGTAATATATTTATATACGTATTTTTTATTAATTTCGATTATATTATACTAATAAAAAATAGTTTTTTTTTTATTTTTATTTATTTTAAAAAGAAA
>Ga0256872_10000106_pt1 | contig 18167 bp, 2 predicted proteins | sample RumenRJG_08RNA_FD_186119 | JGI IMG/M metagenome (GOLD analysis project Ga0256872, IMG submission 186119) | Metatranscriptome of bovine rumen microbial communities from Lethbridge, Alberta, Canada - Rumen RJG_08 (Metagenome Metatranscriptome) | ecosystem: Host-associated > Mammals > Digestive...
CCACTATCTAATTCTTTCATATATTTTTCAAATGAATTATTAAATTTTTACCAAAATATGTTCTTAATAATCTTAATTAACAGCCTTTGGCCTCCATTCTTTTGGAGATTTTCTATCAATAATAATATGTACTTCAGGTCTTGCAGTCCATCCTATAATATTTTGAATATATTTAAAAGTCCCTTCTTTTTCCATATTGACAAATAGTTTTGTATAACCTCCATCAAGAATTATATCTCCAGTGCCATATTTATTTTCTGCACAATAATATAAAATAGTAATTCCCCCATCAGAATCTTTAGCAAAAGGAATAAATGGCTCCATTTGCTTCACATCACTACAATATGCTATTGTCACACCTTCATAAATAATTCCTAAATTATGAGCTAAAGAACTTCTTTGCAATTCTTTAAATATAAGTGGTTTTCTATTAAAACTTTGATTTTTATTTAAATATCCGGAAGAATCTGCCTTTAACAGTTTTGTACCTTTATGATTTCCATTCATTTCAAATTTGGCCCCCTGTTTATTTGGAAAATTTGGAAAACAAACTTGTTTTAAAAATAAATTAACTTCATAAGTAAAAGGCGCATTATCGGTAAATAATACCAAAGAACCTCCATTTTTCCAAAATCTTAGTAAAAGCTGCACAAAGTTAAAAGCCCCCACTGGATCTTTTGGTTGTAATTTAGTATTACCATTGGAAGATAAAACCCAAACTGCATAATAATCACAATACCCTTGTTTAGTTTGTTTAGTTAATTCCTTAGTAGCATCTTTATAATTTGTTACATGGGTAATAGAAACTCCAAAATGAACTGCTGCATCTTTTATACATTTAGTATTTTTTGATCCAGACTTATATATCCTTTCAACAGTTATATCTTCACCTTCTTCATAAAGCATTACTATTAATATTTTTTGTCCTTTCAAACAATTTTTTACATATATTTGAGTATTTTTTCCTTCAGGATTATGAAATCCTTTTTCTTCATTTCCTATATCTTGTTCAAAATTATAAATATCTTGCATCGCATCTATTTCAGGAGTGATATTTTCAAGATAAGATTTAAGATTCTCAAAATCTGGTTTAAAATCCTTTAAGTTATTAAATATTTCATTTATTTCATTATTATCGGGTATTGGCAATAATAAGTCAGGCATATAATTAAGAAAAGAGATTTCTTCTCCAAAGAAATAAGAAATTGCTTTAATTAGAGTAGAAGGCTCTCTACAATATAAAGAATTAGTAAATAATTTTTCTATTCCTTTTGGATATATTCCTACTCCAATTCCTACAACATTAATTCCACTTTGTTCACAAATATTTATATTTTTAATTATTTCTTTTCTTTCATTATATTGATATAATCCATCACTTAATATAAATAAAAAGCTTCCTTTCTCAGTACTTCTGATTCTTCTTAAATCATAAGATAATTTTACTGCTGATGAAAGATTACAATTAACAACAGGATTATTAAGTATAGTGAATAAGGTACTCCAAAAATCTGATTTTTCATTTAAGCAATTAATAGTTCCTACCTCAGAACAAATTAAAATTGGATTAGCATCTCTTGCTGCTATGAAATCAAAGCAAGGTAGATCTAAGCATGAACATGAGCACAGTAAATAATTTAAAGTTTGAAATGTATGTAAAAATGAAAGTTCAGAAAGGCATGATATTGATGTATCTAATATTACAGTTACTCGATAATTTCTCATTAAACCACCTTTTTCTTCTAAGTAAATTAAAGGCTCAGGAACTGGATTTATTAAATTCAATACTAAAGCAGTAATATCAAAATCTGTTCCGGTTGATGATAAAACATATTGGGAAGCTTTATTTGGTTTATATATTGATTCAAGTCTCATCAAATTAATTTCTTTTTTATTTTTAGAATATGCTTTAATTAATTCCTTTAAATTATTCTTATTAATTTCTTCTTTTATGGGAGTTTTAATTATTTTACCTAAGTTTTCTTTGTTTATTTTTTCCTCAACTCTTGTTTGATTTTGAGGAAGTTCTCTTTCATTATTAATTTTTATATAAATCTCTTTATATTTATTTAATTCTTTATTTCTGCAAATGTCGATATATCTTGATTGAATTTTTTCATCCAATTGATTATAATCTTCTTCCAATTGGAAGGAATAACTTAAACTTTTTTGAGAATCAGTGTCAGTTTGTAATTCAATTTTTCTTGATAAAACCAAACATATACATTTAGCAAAATTTATTAAATTACCTTCTATAAATAAATCATTTTCTTCATAAACAAATACTTTAGTAAAAGAAGAAGAGCCTCTTTCCTTTACTTGTATATCGAAATTATTCCAAACATCTTTCCAAATTTCATTATCTACTAAAGGTGATTTAATAAATATAAACCCAAAAGAATTGTTTTCTTCGTTCAATATTAAATCAGCCCAACTTTTTGTTAATTTTAAATCTTCATTCAAACCATCCGAAAATAGGAAAAAAGCTCTTTGTTTTCTATTTTTATTATGATATTTTAAATTATCTATTGAACATTTTAGACTTTTTGCATAATTTGATTTAAATCTTTTTATCATTGAACAATCTCTAATTCTTTGAATTACCTCAATTGAATGTGGTTCTTTAAAATCTTTTATGACAGCTCTAAAATTTTCATCGGAAATCATAGTGATAGAATAAGGGATTTTTAATTCATATAAACCTTCAAGTAAACCAAAGATAGTAATTAAATTATATAACTTATTTCTATAATTAATATACCCTGAACAATCTATCAAAATATTGGCATATATATTTTCATAAGGAATATCAAAATCGCTTGATTCTTTAATTATATATGAAGAAATAAAAAGACTTTTGATAAATAAATTTTTTGCAGGGAAATTTGTATTTTCTGGTCTTAATAAATTTTGCTCTATGTATCCCTTGTTTTTATAATCAATTTGAAGATTTTGTTTTTCATCTAATTCTTCAAGCCTTTTAGTTGTTCTTTCAATACCTTCTTTTTCATTAAAATTTTTATATAAAGTTTCTAAATTATTTTTCAAATTATTATCATTTTTTTGATTCTTATCATTATTATTATTCTCTTGTTTTTGTTTTTTATCCTTTAATTCTATATTTTTCTTTTCTTCCTCTTCTTCTTCACTTGATTCTTCTATATAATCAAAATTATCATCTTCTTCATTATTATCTTTATCAATATTAAATTTTATCAATTGGTTTAAATCAATTTGTTTATCTTCTTTCATTTGTTTCATATTCAATCTTGCATTATCTAAATCTGAATGGATAAATTTTTTGTATTTTATTTTATCTGTTCCCTTCTTTTTATCTTCTTTTAATTGCTTTAAAGTATTATCTCGATTAAGTGAGGATTTTTCTGCCTTTTGACCAGTAAAAAGCATAGTACTTTGACTTATTAGCTTATTTTTATCTTTCCAATCATTTTCTCCAAAAATAAAAATATCCATTTTTGGTTCTTCAATAAAATCATTAAATGTTTGATTATTATCTTGATTTATATTTACATCTAAATTAAGTGTAGAATCAGCATTTTTGAATTTAATAATCATCGATTCAAAATTTTTAATAAATTCTTCTATTTTGATAGATAAAATTGAAGAATCTTTGGCTTTTATTCTGTTATCAGAACTAACTAGGAAGTGATATAATTCTTTTAATTTCATATAGTTATCTTCTATAACATCAAAATCTTTTGATTTATCTCTTTCATTTATAAAAATATCTCTTATAATTATAGGCAATATTTTAGTGTTCTTGATACACTTAGAATAAAATTTGGATAAATTCTCTATTGAAATTTCTTTTGGAATTTCAATGTTTTCTAAATCTTCAATTGTCATTCCAATATTTTTTTCACTATTTAAATTCTTCATATTGTTCTCATTTTGAGATTCTTTATATATCGGTTTATCATCTTTTGAGCTTATTTCAGGAGGTTTTTTTTCTTCTAAATTTTTTTCATTTAAAAGAAATTTTTCATATTTATTCTCTATAGAATTAAATTTATTGTTTAGATTTTTTTTCAAGTCTTTATAATTTTTTTCTAAGTCATTTAATCTTCTTTTGTTTTCATTAATTTCATATGGTTGAATTTCTTTAATTGTATAAAATTCTTTATTTCTCTCAATTACTTCTTTTTCGATTTTTGAGTTTTCCTTTGAAATATTTTGTAACATGTTGTACCTTTCTTTAAAGATATTATATAATTCAATTACAAAATTATAATAATAAATCCATTTATTAATCTCCTCTTTCCAAAAAAAAAATTTTCTTTTATAATTTATTTTATCAAGCTCTTTCTTTAGGTTTTTTCCTATTTCTTCCGGGAAAAGACTTATCAAAGTGTATAAATTATCAGTTTTTTGTTCTGAAAATTTCATCCTTTGAATTAAAAATTCAAAATCTTTTTCATCATATTGAGTATTCTCAATTTTTTTAAAGAATTCTAGTTTATCATTAGATTGTTTATCTATTACATCTTTTGTTAAATTATCATCGTTTAAATCAAATTTTTCTAATTTATCAAATTTTTCGGAAAAATTACTTGGATAAGGCACCCAAAAATTTTTTTTCTTATCATAATACATTATTACAAATTTGACATAATCTTTGTCGTTATTCAAAAAATTTTTTAAATCATTGAACCACCCACCTTTTAAATTAATAGAATAAAAATTAATAGGACCATTTCCATAATGAATATTATATCCGAATACATTATATTTTTGATGAAAATGGTTTTGAATATTTTTATAGTCTTCATAATATTTTTCAAGTATATTCAAATAATCAAATTGAGTATATTTAAAATATCCATCTTCAATAATTTTTTCATATTGATAGCCGTTTTTATTCAATATATTATGAATAAAATTAATGCAAACACTCTTTTTAAGAAAATTTGTAAATTCCACATAGACACAAAAACTCTTACTGTTATATGTTTCATTAATGAATTTTATTTTTATTTCAAATTCAAATACAGTTTTTATATCAAAATTTTTATTCCTAATAATATCTTCAATATTTAATATTTTAATAAAATTGGGAAGAGAATCATAATAAATTTTCCCTTCAAAAGTTTCATCATTAAATATATTTGGTAAATAAACTCTAAATTTGATTGTAATCGGCTCAAAATTAAGAGTTTTATTCTTATCAGAAAAAATGATTGATGACCTATCACTAAATTTTTTACTGGAAAAATCATATACTTCAAAAGCAAAATCAAACGGAACAATAACTGTATTTATTTTTAAAGGAATTATTAATTTTTTAGAAAATGCAAAATTTACTAAGCATTGGAGTCTGACTGGTTTTACATCCCCTATTATTTTTAATTCAGTATTTTCAGGATTATCACTATTTAATGAAGGTATAGAAGCTTTATTTTCTTCAAGACTTATTAAATTAATTTTTTGATTAACTTTTTCTTTAGAATTATTATAATAAGCAGAAAAATGCAAACTACTATTAGATATAATTGTATCAACACATAAACAATAATTTCCATCTTTAAAGCCAATTAAATATTCTTTGCAGCCAAATAAAATTTGAAGTGGTAAAATTTTAAAACTAAGATTGTAAGGAATAATTAATTCTGAATAATTCTTTGAAATTAATTTTAAATTTCCTTTAATTTCAATATTATTTTCATTCTTTTCTTCTATTTCTGGAACTTTTATTTCTATTTTAATGGATTCATTATTTATTTTTTGAGAGAAATATCTTTTATAAAAATCACGATCAAATTCAATTTTCAAATCAAGTTTTTCATTTACCGAAGAAATAAATGATAAAGTATATTTTGAATCTTTATATAAAGGACCTATTATTGATTTAAAGAAAATATTTATTTCATTTAAGGAGCAAATCAATTGTTTAGATTGTTGATCTACAGAAATAATTGGTGAAACTAGAGAATTATAGTTTTTAATTTTTCTAAATCCAACTTTTCGATTTGATAAATACAACACAGGGATTTTAACTTTTAAAATATTTGAAAATATATACTTTGAATCCGAGATATATTTATTTTCATTAAATATTTTCTCTGGCACCTTTAATAATGATACAAGATCTTCGAAATATTTCGTTAGATTATCAAATGAATCATTTAATTCATTTAAAAAGTAGTCTGTATTTTGTGTAGTATTATTTTGAGTATATGAAACTTTAGGTTTAAATCTTCTCAATTCTCCTAGAATTATTGATGGTTTATGATAGTAATCAAATTTTTTATTTTTTATAAGATCAAAGAAAGATAATTCTTTTTTAATATTGGAAATAAATGCTTTAATGAAAGGAATTGCCTTTTCAGAGTTTAAATTTTCATCATTTCCTAGTTCAAAAATAATATGCAAAGATGCTTTTTCTATTTTATTTGCTTTAAAATAATTATTTTTATTCAATTTATTCTTATCTAATTTATAATAACACCTATTAAATTCTTGAATTGGTTTTATTTCTGGAATTTCTTTAATATATTTGATAGCAAATATTTTTTTAGGGAAAATAATATTTATTCTTCCTTTAACACCTCTTTCTTGAAAGACTTGATTTCCTTTTTTATCTATAATTTGATATGAATCACCTATACATGGCCCTACATAATTAACAGCATATATTTCTATTGGATTATTTTTATCAAATAAAGATTCATATATTTTTTTATTTAAATTATCATTTAAAATTGAATTAATTTCTTTTAAATATTCCTCTACATTAGCAGAATATACAGGAAATGTTGAATTTTCATTTATTTCCACATCTGTTATTATCTTATCCAAAAATTGATTTATTTTATCTATATTATCATATAATTTATTAAGACTTGAATTTTTTGTTTTTTGATAATCAGCTTCTGCCACTTCGCTAAATTCATTAAAATCATCTTTAATTCCTTTCTCTAAATCTTTTATATTCTTTGGAATCTTTTCATAAATTAATACTTTTATTTGTTTTTCTATTTTTTGATATTCTTCATTATTAATAAAATTAGTAAGTTTTTCATCTTTTATAGCTATAATTTTGTCAAAAATCAATTTAGCTGGATCAAATAAATATAATAATTCCAAAGTCATATTATCTGTTTTAAATATTTTTGCTATTTCCTCATTAATTTTTTCATCCATAACTAAATTTATAATATTTTTAATAATATCGTTAACCATTTCATCCTTTATTTTCTTAGGGAAACCATCTAAATTTTTAGTATCCTCTGTTAAATAATTTAAATAACTATAAAAAAATCTATAATTTTCATCATATATATATGATGGGACTGATTTTAGCATTATATTAAACCATTTAATTGTCATATTTTTTTCACTTCTTTTAACAATATTTTTAATTACTTCACTTGTAATATATTTTTGTTTATCCTCTTGATATCTTTCCATATTAGGACTAATTAATTCAAAAATAATACAATTAAAAGAAGACATTAATCTTAAACACAAAACAAAAAATGGAATATATTCAATCTTTCCATTATTTTTTTCTTTATTATACCATTCTACAAATTTTTGATTATTTTTCATTTCTAAATAACTTTTTGCATTTTTTATTAACCAATAGACAAATGAAGGATATTTTTTTGTTAGTTCATCTCCGAATTCCCATACTTTACTGTTTAAAAATTCCATATCATCAAATTCTAATTCTGTCTCTTCTTTTTTTGAAAGATCTTCTCCTACTTGTAGAATAAATTTACATTCTTTTAAAATTTCGACGGCATATTTTTTTTCATTATTTCCTTTATATTCATTTATTTTATCATCAAAAAATGATTTTAGCACGACATTATCATTAGCTAATTTCTCGGTTTTATTGATATAAACATTATAAATTGCTTTTGCTATTTTATTAGCACAATCTTCATAAGAAGCAATTTCTGAATTAACTTTATCTTTTAATTCATCAATTAATTGATTATCTTTTTCTCCAATTTTCATTGGTCCCTCTTTATAAGAAGAAGGTTCTTTTGTTATAGATAAAAATAAAAATAGCATATCATTTGGATTATTAAAATTAGGAAAAGTTAAATGAAAATCTAAAGGATATTTATTTGCTATATCAAATATCCATTTATAATCTTCTTCTTTTAAAAAATATCTTTCCTTTATATCATTAAATACTTTTTTCATTATAATTATTTTTTCATAACAATTTTTTTCTATTAATTTATTTAAAAAGTGCATTTTAATAATTGAAAATAATTTTTCTGCTTCTTTAGAAGTTATTGTCAGTCTATTAGTTTCTTTATAATTTATAAAATCCGAAATACTTTCTAATCCATTTTTAATAAATTTTTGGCAAATAAAAATAGAATTTTCAGAGTTTTTATTATTTTCAAAATAATTTTTCAATAAAGAATAGTTTTCAGAAAACCATATTAAGCAATTAAAAAAATCAGAATAAGTCTCTTTATTTTGATAGTTTAAATCAAAAGTTGAATGAAAAGAAGGAAATATATTATTTTTATATGCCTGTTGGAAAGTATTTAAACTTTTTAAAAATATAGAAGCTTTAGATTCACATTCTGCAAGAAAATCTTTTGTACGTTCACCTTTATCAAAAACCTCTATTATAGATTTCCTCATTATTCTCATACTCTCATCATCAATGTTTTCTTTGTTTAACTTTGAGATTAACTCAGCAATTTTTTCATGTATATTTAATTTTTCTCTATCTTTATCCATTTTTAAGATTTTTTGATTGATAAGTTCTAAATTCATATCAAGATATTTAATATATTCATCATTTTTCCAAATATTCTTTAAAGGAAAAATATTTTCAATAGTTGTTTTTTCATTTTTTATTTTTTCCTTTATTTCTAAAGCTTCTTCCTTTGTTTCATTTTTCCTTTCAAATAAAGGTTCATAAAACATAATTTTCCATAATATAGAATTCCTTTTGCAAAAATTAACCATCTTTTTAGTAAAATTGGTATATAAATCAATTTCTTCAAAATTAATATCATCTAACAATTTTGATACTATATCAAGAATATTTGATTCGACTTTATTTAATATACTTATCAAATTTATTATTATATTTTTATCATTAATAAAATATTCTAAATTCCATATTTTTGCTATCATTGGCCCATTATCATTTATATAAAAATCATTTAAATAAATACACCTTTCATTTAATTTTGAATCTATTATTTCAATATCTTTATTAAAAGTAATTATATGCTGCTTTAAATATTTAGTTTGTTTAATATCTTCTTTCAAACATTTTTCGCAGAGATAAATAAACATTAAACAATTATTATAATAAATTTGGTTAATTTCTTTTAAATTTGAAGGAAAAAGAAAAGTATATTTCTTTGTTTCTTTAGGAGAAAGTTTGGATATATCTCCAAATTGTAAATTAGTCCCTATTCCAAATAATAACATATTATAATCATTGAATGAAAATGAAGGAATAAAATAAGAATTATTATTATATTTGAAATCATAATTTGTACCACTAATTATTATATTGAAATCATTTTTTGCTTCATTTAGCTTTATAATAAGCGGAAAAAGATGACATATTAATTTATATTCTTTTCTATGAGCAAAATGATTATAAGGGAAGAATTGATTTATAACTTTTATTTTTTCCTTATTTTTATGCATGATACTTATTAACTTTGATAAATAAGTTAAATATTTTTTTTCTGTCAAGTTTGAAATTATTGATATTATATTACAAAATGTATTAGCTAATAATAAAGTTGGAGTAGTCAAAGAAAAGTATTCTGCTGATTCTGAAACTATATTTGAAAGAAAATTAATCCTTGTTAAAATTGGAGTTAATTCATTTATTTCTAATAATTCTGGAGAACTTAAATTATTCAATTTTTGAGATTCTTCTATATATGATAAATTTTGGATGACATTTTTTAATATATTATTTGCAATTATTAATAGATAAAATTTATTTATAGTATTTTTGTTACATAAAATAAAATCATTTATTGTTTGTTCAATATAATTATTAATAAATTCAATATCTTGAAGTTTGACTTTTCTGAGATATTCGATGAATTTTTTTAAGGAAAAGTCATAATCATTTTTATTTATTATGGCAATTTGAATTTTTCTTAAAATTAATAATAAAGGTTTATAAGTTTCTCTTTTATCAATACTTTGAGAACTAAAATTCATATAGGCTTCAGCTTTTATATTTTCAGTAAATTTATTTATCATATTTTGTTTGAATTCTAATTTTTCTTGATCATTATCAGTATTTAAAGAATTGGCATAAAAATTATTTAAGGATTTTATTATAGGTATATGGAACTCTTTTAATAATTCTTTTCCTTTATTATATTTAGAAAATTGTTTACAAATAAATAATAAATTACGTCCTGTGAATTTTAGATCACTAGCGAAATATTCTCTATTTTTTTCGCTTTGCTCTTTAATAAATTCGTGTACATTAGAAATTCTTAAAGCAATTGGATAAGCAATCGTGTGTTTATAGTTTGAACTTAATAAAGCACCAGAAACAATTTTACTTCTAGAAGAATTATCTAAATCAAGAGGTGATAAAGTAAACGTTATTCCTTTATTCATGAAAGAAGGATCTAATATTTTGGTTTCTGATTGTGAAGTAGGATTATAAGTAACAGCCAAAAAGAAATTATCGTTAATTTGTTTTTCTTCTGGTGAATTATTATCTTTTTTTTTATGCCTTATATACGATTTATCAACTCCTAAATCATATAAATCTAATTTTCCATTTTTGCCATTTAATGAAGAACATTTTTCTGATATTTCTTCTGGAGCTGACTCTATTCCATCAAAAAGAACCCATTCTCCTTTTTCTAAAGATTTGGTTATAAGTGATTTAGACGGTAAAAATCTATTTGCTGGTAAACATATTTCTCTTATTTTTTTTTGTCCATCTTTTAATAAATTCATTTTAGTGGTATCTAAATATTTATTATCTTTACTATTTTCTTTGATGTAATCATTAATTAATTCCAATAATTCTGCAAATTGCTGCGGAGTCCAATTTTTTGAATCAACATTTTCAAAATTTTTATTGATAAAATCTTTAATTTCTGGAAAATCCTCAAAACCTGAAAAAACTTTATCCAAAGAAATTTTATCTTGTTCAGTTAAAGTTGAACTAAGAATTGATTGACCAGTGAATATACTTAATCCAGTATCTTGATTCATTTGGTATACATTTAATTTTTTACCTAACATTTTCGAAAACAGCCTTATAATAAAAGATTTTCCACTTGCCGTTTCTCCTTGAATTATAGGTATTATCTTTGATTTAAGGCATAAAATTAAAAAAAATAAGCATCTTGTTTCTGTATCAGTTAATCCGTTTATAATAGATTTAATTTCATCTACATCTATATTTGTACTATCAGTCTTCAGTATTAATCTACTTTTACTATCTTCAGAAATGTTGACGTATAAATATTTTTTGTCTAAAGAATAATTAAATGAAGGAACAAAGCTTAACTCTGATAAATTAATTGCTTTTAAAACTTCCTTTGTTATTTCTGGTTCAATAAATCTATAAGCGAAAATAATTTGGGAAACTATTTTTTCGTCAAAATATTCTTTAGAAATCCTCCTAAATTCGATATATTTTTCTATATCATTCAAAGTTAAAGGGAAAGAAGAATTATGTTCTAGTGCTATTTTTTTTGTTTTATTGAAATTATTTTCAAATACATCAATATCAGAAGATAAATTTGCAGAATTAAATTTAATGTGAATTATATTTTTAATGTCAGAATCACCAGGATTTGGAACTATATGATAAATTGAGGAAGAAACCAATGAATGAGGTAATTTATTTTTCCCATTGTCTCCATTATATATTCCTACAATAAAGCTTTCTTTAACTTTTTCTACTTCTCCATTCTTATACAAAATTTTCGGATCGTGTAAATCAAAAATAGAAATTAAAGTTTCCAAAATAGCAGGACTACTTTTATTTAAATTATGTAAAACAATTATTTTTTTTCTTCCATCTTTTTCATCTTTATGTGTTAAGGCATTAGAAAATTTTGTTTTCACAAAATCAATCTTTATTTTATTATTTTCTTTAGTTATTTTTTCTCTTCCTAGAAGATCATCTACTTTTGTTGTACTTGATAGCATTATATTTATTATATCAAATCCTAAATATGAAGCAATATAATTTATTGCAGTTTGTTTACCTTGTCCAGGTTTTCCTTCTAGAATAATTGGTATATGACAATAAAATCCAAAATGGAGAACATCAAGCATATCATTAAAATAATCTACAAAAGCAATTTTTTTTTCTAAATTTAAATTCCTTTTGCATAAAGGAGATTCTAGTTCTAAATGAGTAATATTTGAAATTAATTTCTTTTTACCCCCTTCTTCTTTTGAGTAAAATGGATTTAAATAATTCTTTTCTTTCTTTTTTTCTTCTGGATTTTTCAATTCTTTCAAATCTTCTTCCTTCAAAGAAAAAGGATTAAATTTTTGAAATACTTTTCCAATTAGTCCAAAGGATATAGTCTTTTCAAAGGCATTATCTATAATTTCTTTATATTTATTTTCCTTAAATAATTTAAGGATTAATTCCTTTTGTTTATTCACACGCTTATTTTTGGTTAATAATCTTTCTAAGCCACCATTTAGAATTTTATATAATGCTATCGAAATATGATACTTTTCTAATTCGTCTGTTAAATTTTCTTTTTTTTTATTTAATCTTGAACAAATTTCAATACAATTTATAATTTGAATAAAAGAAAATTGTTTTTCTTTTGGTAAAATTGAAATAATATCTATCAAATATTTAATATTGTTATCACTAAATTTTAGGTTATTATTATTGATAAAGTTTTTTAAAGCAGTTTCTTGTTCTTCTAAAGAATAAGCTGAAGCATAAACCAAAGAACATCTTGATAAAACAGCATCAGATAATTTATTTATTTCATTTGATTGACTTGTTCCAAATATTCTAAATTTATCACTGAAATTATATAATTCTTTATTATTCATATCAGTAAAAGTATTATGAATATCTTCATTAATTGTTAAACTATGTTGAGTTGCTAATAATTCATTAAACCTTTCAAGGACTATTGTAGGCAAATTTGGAAGATTTTTTAAAATTAAAGGGCATCCTTCTATTATAGACGAAAAAATAAGTCCGGGTCTAAATTCAAGACTTATATCAGATAAAGTACAATTTTCTACTAGAGAATTTGATAGAAGTTTTTTACTCAAATTTTCAACTGCATAGTTGAAACACTCTGGTCCATTGAAATCTTCTATTAATGTTTCTATATCATATTTATCTAATTTATTATTAATTAATTTTTGGTTTAATTCAATAAATTTTTTTTTACCTTCTTTTCCTCCACATATTTTGCATAAATAATCAAGATAAAATCTTTTTGCTTCTGATTCGACAAAAAACGCTGAAGAACCTAATAATTGAGATATAGTAGATTCTGGATTTAAAGATATTATCTTTGGTTGTGTTAAAAATAATTTTGATAAATAAGTTTTTTTACCAGAAGGACCAAAAATTATAATTGGTTCATCTTCGGCTGATAAAGATATTAAAAAGATGCTCTCTAAAATAGTATATAGTTCAGTTCCATGACTTAATTTTTTTTCAAAACTAGTAAATCTGACACCACAATCATTTTTCATTATATAAGTGATACCAGAGAGAGAATCTCTCTTAATTATAGCTTTATTATTAAAACAATTTTTCATACGGTTTACTTTTAGAATTTCTTCTAAATTAAAACTTTTTTTAATAAGTTCATATATTTGTTCAGAAACTTTATCAACAATTTTTTGATCTTCTTTATTAAGAGCTGATAAACAATAAAAAAGGACATTTAAATGAGGATTTATATTTTTAAAATCATCAGGATTTTTTTCTTGGTATCTTATTCTATTCATTAATTTAGTAATATCTCTCAAAGACCATGGCTTTAATTCTCTAATATTTGCTTTATTATAAGATAGCATAAATTTACCAATATTTTCTGCATCTTTATCAGTAAATATTGAATCTTTATTATAAAATATTTTATTTTTTATTTCTTTGCAAATATCAGTAATATCTTTTTCAGTTTGTTCTGGATAAGAGATATATCTAAATTTAGAAGCTATCGAATTAGGGATTATATTTCTTCCTATTGTATTAAGATCATTTTGACAAGCAATAAAGAAAAAAGAATTTTTTATTTTAAGAGGTTCTGCAATTCCAGGAAAATATAAGGGCTCATTAAAGTATAATTCTAAAGCAGGTGCTAAAGCTTCCATTGTAGTTGCGGGAGATAAATTCATTTCATCGGCTATGAATATACATCCTTTTATTAATGAATTAGTCAAAGTTCCATTTATATAATTTATTCTCCCATTTTCTAAAGAAGTTGTACCATAAAAATGATTAGGCTTTGTTCCTGCATGAAAAGAATGCATTTGATAAGCCATTTTAGTTTTATGTTTTCTCAGGAAAGCAAATTTTCTAGCACCGCTTGTCTTTCCCACACCTGCAGGACCAGTAACACATACATGTTGATTAATCAAAGAGCAAGCTACTAAAAATGCCATAAAATTTTTTAAAATAGGAGAATTGTTGAAAAAATAATTATCTCCTTTGTAATTATCTGACTCTTTTTCTAATTTATTTATCAAAATATCTTGAATCTCTTGAGATAATTCTATTTGTTCATTATTTGTTATCACTTTATAAGCTAAATTAACTATATCCGAATCTTTAATTTTTTCTGAAACAGGTATCTCATTCCTAAATATAATTATTGCTCTACATAATTTTGATAATTTATATATAGTTTTACAGTCTTCTAATTTATCATGAACTAATTGGATTAATTCTTTTGAAGGAGTAAATAAATTTTCTTCCTTATTTTCTTCTAATTCTTCTTTTTTTTCTTCCTTATTTTCTTCTAATTCTTCTTTTTTTTCTTCCTTATTTTCTTCATTTTCTTCCTTTTTTACTTCTTCTTTTTTTTCTTCATTATTTTTTCTATCTTTCTCTTCGGTTTCTTCTTTTTCTTCTTCTTCATCATCAAAATAATTACCTAAGTCTATGCCTGTATTAGTATTATTATTTCCCTGATTCTTTGGATTTTCTTCTCCATTTTCAGAAGATCCTTCACTATATTTTCTGATTTCCTTTTTCTTCTGTATTTCTTCTAATTTTTTTTTTCTTTCTTCTTCTTTGGCTTCATTTTCTTCTTCCTCTTCTTCTTCTTCTTTTTTAGGAAATATGTTTTCTTGATTCATTAATATTTGGACAAGATTAGCAAATTCTTCTTCATTAATATCCTCTAATTGATCTTCCAAAACTATAATATCAAATCGATTCACAAAAGCAGGAGACATTTGATTTATTTTTTCTATTTTTGAAGTACATAATAATCTAAAATTAGGATGAATTAAAACTTTCGGCTCTTTAGGGTTTTCAGGAACATCAAAATATTTATCTCCTTTTCCATAAGTTTCATCTAGTAATCCATTTAATCTTTCGGTAACTATTGCTCTAGCGTTATCAATCCCATCTAACACAGCACATTTCCCAAGTCTAATTGCTTTTAGTAAAAACCCAGAACTCCAATCAATTAATTCTTGGCCTGCTTTTGGGTTTTGAACAGGAACTAATTTTCCTATTAAATCAGAATTTTTAGTTTCTTCAGTTATAATACAAAAATAAGAATTAGTAATTTTATAATTGTTTTTTTCTTTTTCATACCATTGAGAAATCCATTTAGCTATTTGGGTTAATCCATTTTCTTTTTTTCCCTGATAAAATAACATTTCTCTTATTTTTAAATGAAAATTCAACTGATTTCATTACATTCAAAAGAGCTTTGTTATGAAAGCATTTAGGAAATGTTTTTGGCATTTTATATTCATCACTTTTCAAAGCTCTAAAACTTAATTTTTTTTTAAGTTCTTCTATTAATTTTGTTTTCATTGCTTGATTATATCTTGCACCATATATTGTTAACACAGTATCATAAGGATTATTTTTCTCTTTGGAAAAAGCATAAATTGTTGCCGCTATTTCTCTTATAGTTAAGCATTGTACATCATTAGCAATTTCAGGATTTTGAGACCATTCATAATGAAAGTCAATTAAATCTTCGATTAAATTCTGATCACCTTTATATCCAAAATTGTTTGCTAATCCCTGAGCTATTTGTAAAAATTCATTTCTTGAAAAAGTAGGGAAGTATATAGGCTGAAATTTATTCAAAAATTTTTGGCTCAAATTTTGCCTTTTATTAGCGAATAATCCCTTGTTAGGATTTTGTGTTGCTACTAAACAAAAATTTTCATTAATTTCAATTTCTTTCAAAGGCATTCCTGGTATTTCTATGGAAATAACTTTACTATCAAGGGAAGCTTCTATACTTTGCAAAACTTGCTCTGAAGCTAAATTTATTTCATCTAATAATAAAACATATCCATTTTCAGCAGCTGTTTTATAAGGCCCTTCTTTTAATGTAACTCCACCCCAAGAATTTTTATCACCTATATATCTTCCCATTAAATCAGGAACAGTTGTTTCTGAACTTAAATTAAATCTAATTAATGTCTTATTCAAAATTTTGCAAATTATTTCAACTGATAAACTTTTGGATGTTCCAGTTGGGCCTTCTAATAAGACAGCAACCCCAGTTGATAAATAATTATATAATTTGCATAATCTATCTATTGCTGGTTTTGTAAAAATAAAATTGGGAAATTCTGTGATTTTAGATTTTATTTTTGCAACAATTTCATCGTCATATGTTTCAGAAAAATTATTGAATACATTTTCAATAATTTTATTAAATTCTTCTTCATTTTGCTCTTGTTCAAAAAATTTATCTTCAGAAAGAGGCTTATATTTTTTGTTTATCTCACTGCTTCTTATATCAGGCAATTTTTCTTTACTTCTTGTGTAATCACTTTTTTGAGAGGTTAAATCATCCAAAGAATTAGAACTTTCTTCCATGGAATTATCTTCCTTCTCATTTAAAAATTTTTTTTCCCTTTCAACAGCTTGTAAATAATTAATTGCTCCTTTATTTTTCAAAATAGCTGCTGATGATAAATATTTAATTCCTATTTCTTTATCCATTAAACATTTATCTCCTTCATATTTCGCTTTTCCATATAAAAACATTGATAAAGGATCTCCTTTGTCTGCATTTTCTTTATATTCCTTTATTTGAATATTATTTTCTATAATAATTTCATTTTTTTCTTCGCTATTAAGGTAATTTTTATAGTTTTTAAATTCTTCAGATTTTAATATCATACTATTCGCATAAATTTTTTCCAAAGTTTCTACTATATTTTTAAAATTAGGTCTTGAAGAAGGATCATCTTGCAAACATTGGATAATTAAAGAGGATATATCTTCTGGTAAATTAAACTCGAAATTGCATTTTTCTCCATTTAATATTTTTTCTTTTAATTCTTTGTCGAATTTAATTATTTCTATTTGTTCAGTGAATAGTTGCATCATTAAAATTCCAAATGAATAAACATCTGTTTTTATATTTAAAATATTTTCTTTAAAATATTCAAGAGGATAACATATAAGAGTCTCAAAATTTAGATTAGCTTTCTCCTCCTCGAATTTTTGGAATATTTGATGAATTAAGGGATCAGAAATTAAAGGCCAAAATTTATTCACCAAAAAAATATTTAAAACATTCAATCTTCCATGAAATTTATTTTTGCTTTCTAAAAATTCTAGAAATTTTGCAACTCCAAAGATTATTATAAATTTTTGAGATTCATTAAGTTTATTTCCTTCTTCTTCTTTTGATAAATTCGTAATTCTATCTTTCAAATTATCATTTTGGAATTCTGTGCAAAGTGCTCCGCTCTTCATTTGCTCTCTATCTGGAAGTATAATATATTTAAGAGGATTTAGGCACTTATGCTTCAAAGATTTATACTCTTCTGAATAATCCTTGAAAATTTGGTAATCTTCTTCTTTAATATTGAAACTTTTTTGGAAAATAATTTCTTTGCTGAAAATTTGCTGAGATTTCTTATTTGTCAAAATCTTCCAAAAGCTTTTTTCATCGCTTATTACTTGAAGAATATCAGGCTCTATTAATGGTATCGATTGCATTTTTATATTTCAC
>Ga0256872_10000123_pt1 | contig 17113 bp, 18 predicted proteins | sample RumenRJG_08RNA_FD_186119 | JGI IMG/M metagenome (GOLD analysis project Ga0256872, IMG submission 186119) | Metatranscriptome of bovine rumen microbial communities from Lethbridge, Alberta, Canada - Rumen RJG_08 (Metagenome Metatranscriptome) | ecosystem: Host-associated > Mammals > Digestive...
AAAAGACTCTGTGGAGCAATCTATACGGACGAAATAAACTTTGAATTTCATTTTCCTAACCAAAAAGAAACCTCTGAAAGTCTTTTTAGGGGGAGGAGAGAAAATGGAATTTTATTAATAAATATATGTTCAATCTTTCTAAATTCATTTCTGATAGCGTTACTTTCCGTCCAGAAAGTATGTTTTTGTCTGATATTGAGGCGAATATAGATACTTTGACGGCAGAAATCAAAGACAAAAAAGTCTGCGTTATTGGCGGCGCTGGATCTATTGGTTCGTCTTTTATTAAGGCGGTTTTGAGATTTCAACCCAAGAGCGTTGTAGTTGTAGATTTAAATGAAAACGGTTTGGCAGAACTTGTCAGGGACGTGCGTTCTACCAAAGGACTGTTTTGTCCCGACGAATTTAGGTGCTATACGCTTAATTTTGCCGACCCGATTTTTGAAAGGATTTTCAGAGAAGAAAAGGGCTTCGACATTGTCGCCAATTTTTCGGCTCACAAACACGTGAGAAGTGAAAAAGACAAGTATTCCGTTCAGGCTCTCATCGAAAACAACGACATCAAGGCAAAGAAACTGATGGATTTGCTTTGTGTCTATCCTCCGAAACATTTTTTCTGCGTATCCACCGACAAAGCCGCAAATCCCGTGAACATTATGGGCGCAAGCAAACGAATAATGGAGGATTTGGTTATGGCATACAATGTTCATTTCAAGGTGACTACGGCAAGGTTTGCCAATGTCGCTTTTTCAAACGGTTCGCTGCCTGACGGTTGGATTCACCGTTTGCAGAAAAAACAGCCGCTTGCTGCTCCAAATGATGTGAAACGTTATTTTGTCTCCCCCGAAGAATCAGGACAGATTTGTATGTTGGCGTGCATCCTTGGCAACGGTGGCGAGGTTTTCTTCCCGAAACTTGGCGAGAATCAAATGCTCACATTTTCAAAGATTTGTGATGATTTTGTGAAGGCAGAGGGTTTCACGAAAGAGGAATGTGCCGACGATGAATCCGCGAAGGATTTTGCCGACAAGATGTCATACGATTCCGACAAATATCCCGTGGTATATTTCAAGAGCGATACCACCGGCGAAAAAGCATATGAAGAGTTTTATGTGCCAGGCGAAAAAATCAATATGCAACGTTTCAAGGCTTTGGGCGTTGTAGAGAAGACTACTCGCCGTCCGATGAATAAAGTTGACATATTTTTCAAAGAATTAGAAAATATATTTGCTAAACCTGATTTCACCAAGAATCAAGTAGTTGAAGCAATAAAAGGTTTTATTCCTAACTTCCAACACGAAGAAAAGGGCAAGAACCTTGACCAAAAAATGTAACAGTTCCTCATTATTCGTATAATGAAAAAGTATTGTTTTTACTTGTTGTTTCTTCCTTGTTTATTGTTTATTTATTGTGGTAAACACGATGACATATTAAACGGAGAGAAAGAAAAAGTAGTGACTCCCAAAATTGATAGCCTTAGCATATATTCTACGAATATAACTATTACTAAGGGAGAGACTTCTTTTATTGATATTTGCGTTTTTCCTAATTCAACTATATTGGATAGTTCATTGATTACAAATGGAAATTTATTAATTGAAAAAAAAAAAACGGAATGTGGATAAAACCGAAAGAGTACTCTTTAATCGGTTTTAGAAGATTTGAAAATGGGAATATTTACCGTATGTACATATCAGATTTAGATGTTGGATATGGTTATATTGATTCTGTAAGAATATCAGTTGTTAGTGAAAATATACACATAAATTCTGCTATATTTGAAATTTCAAACTCGGGAGCATCTCTATCAACCTTATTTTTAAGTGATGAAAATAATACCTGCAACGCTTTTGCTTACGAGGAAAACGATAGTATTTGTACAATAATGTGTCAAGTACCCAATAAGTTCAATTTAAAAAAGTGCAAAATACTTTTTAAGCATAATGGAAAATCTGTTTCAATTGATGGTTTATATCAACAAAGCGGTGAAATATATCACGATTTTACAGATTTTTGTAAACAAAAAACGTTGGTAGTAGAAGGTTTTGATGGAACAAGTAAAAAATATAGTATCAAAATTTTTAACTTGCCAATTTTATACATTTCAACACCTAATAACACGCCTATTTCTGATAAAAGCATTTGGATAGAACATAGTGCATTTATAATCCGCGATACCGACGGTTCATTGGAAGATTATGGTGAAGCAAATGTTAAAGGAAGGGGCAATTGGTCTTGGAGGCAAACGAAAAACCATATGCGGTTAAATTTACTGCGAAACCTAAACAATCATTATTAGGAATGCCTGGACACAAACGTTGGGTTCTTTTGGCTAATCCCTTGGATTATTTACCTAATCCTGTTGGTTTTGAGATATTTAGAAGAACATCAAATGATCATTGGGCTCCAAGATGTAGATATGTAGAATTGATTCTCAATGGGGATCACAAAGGGTTATATTTATTATCTGAACAAATTAGGATTGATAAAAACCGTGTTAATATAAAAAGTTTAAAAGAAACGGACATTATAGGAGATGCAGTTACTGGCGGATATTTGATAAGTTATGATGATACATTTGATGAGGAGCCTAAATTCCGTTCGGCATTTTTTAATATGCCTGTGATGATAAAAAGCCCTGACGACGATATTGTTTCAGAACAATTAAATTATATTCAACAATATATTAATGATGCGGAATTGTCTTTGTATGACGATAATATGTTCAATAATGGTGATTTCTATCAATATTTTGATATTGCATCTTGGATTGATTATTATTTTGTTGAAGAATTGTGGGGGGCATATGAGCTAAAAAGACCAAGAAGTGTTTGGCTTTATAAAGATAGAAATGGGAAACTGACCGCTGGACCGTGTTGGGATATGGAACAGAATTATTTTCATCAACAGCAATTGTATTGTGAAAAGGCGTTATATTATCAGCGATTTTTTTTGAGTGATAGTTTTGTTAAGGATATGAAACAACGGTGGGTAGGATTCCGTTCAAATCTTTTGGGAAATGAAAAATATAATAATATAATACAATATATTGATTCTCTTTACGAGGTGTCGAAGTTTGCTGCACGAAGAGATCGACAAATGACCCCATCGGCGCATAACTATCATCTTCCTAGTAAGGAAAGTACAATTGATTTGGAGTACAATGTAATGCGAAATGGTATTCAATCAAAAATTGATTGGTTAGAAAATTATATTATGAGTTTATAGTTATCTATTATGGACTTCAAAAAAACGACTGATTTTATTCACGAATTATACGGCAATCAGGGTTTTGTGCCGCTGTCGGTTCCCGTTTTTATTGGAAACGAGAAGAAATATTTGAACGAATGTATCGACACCACATTTGTATCGAGTGTTGGAAAGTTCGTTGACCGTTTTGAGGACGACATTGCAAAATACACCGGCTGCAAACGTGCTGTTGTGTGCGTCAGCGGAACAAATGCTCTCCATATATCGCTTATTTTGGCAGGTGTGGAGCGTGGCGACGAGGTTCTTACACAGGCACTTACATTTATTGCAACTTGCAACGCACTGAGTTACATTGGTGCAGAACCTGTATTCATCGATGTTGATAGGGATACGATGGGGCTTTCTCCATCGGCAGTCAGGAAGTGGTTGTCGAAAAACGCTGTAATTAAAGACAATCAGTGTTATAACAAAAATACCAACCGTCGCATCAAGGCTTGCGTGCCGATGCACACTTTCGGACATCCCGTACATATCGACGAACTGACAAGCGTTCTTAATGAGTATCATATTGAACTCGTGGAAGATGCAGCTGAAAGCATTGGAAGCCTCTACAAAGGCAAACATACGGGTACATTCGGCAAGATTGGCGCGTTGAGTTTCAATGGCAACAAGACCATCACCACTGGCGGTGGCGGAATGATGCTTTTCAACGACGAAGAACTCGGCGCATATGCAAAGCACATCACAACTCAGGCAAAGATTCCGCACCGCTGGGAGTTCCGTCACGACCATATCGGCTACAATTACCGTATGCCTAACATCAACGCCGCCCTTGGTTGCGCGCAATTGGAACATATTGAAGAATACGTGGCAAGCAAGCGTGAAACAGCCAAGGCATACGAGGAGTTTTTCAAGAATGTTCCTGACATCGAGTTTTTCACCGAGCCGGAAAACTGTCGCAGCAACTATTGGCTCAACGTTGTGATTCTCAAAGATAAAGATGCTCAGCAAGAGTTCCTTCAATTCACCAATGACAACGGTGTAATGACCCGCCCGATTTGGGAACTTATGAACCGTCTGCCGATGTTTGAGCATTGTCAAAACGACGGTTTGGAAAATACGATTTACTTTGCCGATAGAGTGGTTAACATACCGAGTAGCGTGAGGGTTAAAAAAAGTTAATTGCTCAATAAGTTGAGTATTATTTTCCTATTTTTGCAAAAATAATTTGCAATGGACACTACAAAAATAATTCAGGCTTTGGCGTATATCGCTTCTAAACAGCCTGATAAGACAATTGACAATATAAAAGCCTATAAAATTCTTTGGCTTTCTGACCGTTGCCATCTGAGGCGGTACGGACGCACGATAAGCGGCGACGTTTATTATGCTATGCCCAAAGGTGTAGTGCCCACAGATGCCAAAAATCTTTTGGAAGGGAAAAAAACACGTTTGAAGACGGATAACAATTATTTTGCAATGTATATCCGTCCTACTGAAAACCATAAATATAGTGCAATCAGCGAACCCGACACAAAAAAGTTTTCGCAAACAGATACAGAAGTATTGGACAGGGTTATAGAAAGGTGCAAAAATTTATCTGGACAGGAATTGTCAGAAATTTCGCACAAGTTTCCTGAATGGACGTTTTACGAGCCTATGTTGAAGGACGAAAACCTCAAAAACTCGTACAAGATTGACATTGACCGTTTCTTTGACGGTTGCAATGACGACCCGACAGGATTATTTCAGAATGAAAATCCTGAAATAGTAAACCTTTCAAAAGAACTTTATCACCAATACAACCGCTGATGGAACTGCCCGAAACACTTTTGTCTCAGAGCATTACGGAAGGTGCGCTCTATTTCTTTTATGCGAATTGTCCGATTGGTATAAAAGAACATATTCACGTATGCATTAAGCGCAACAATAAGTTACTATTTTTTTCTACGTGTTCGTCGCAAATAAATACCGCGCTAAGGCTTGCTGAATTGAACGGTTTCGATACAAGCACTTATCCTGTGTTTTTGGCGGATAATAATAATGAGTTCAAAAAACCTCAGACATATGTCGATTGCAACAATGTGATTGAAATTGATGATAAAGATTTTGCTAAATTATTGAAATCCGGCAAAGTAAAGCGTCTATCAGGTTTTATTGACGAATATGGTCTGAAAATAATTGCAAACGGAATACGAAAAAGTACTTTGGTATCAGAGGAAATCAAAGAATTGTTTGCAGAGAATTAAGTTTTATGACTCAATCTTCTCCTTTACTCCTGCTTAGCATAATTTTAGTTTCTATGTATAAAAAAAAAATTATTATATTTTATACACTTTTTTGGTGTTTTATTTTATCTTCTTGTAAAAAGTCTGAGTCTTATTACATAATTGAAGATACGAATTTATTAAGTCCTATTGTATTGAATGCTTCGTTCAAGTCAGACGAAAATCCTGATGTTCTGATTGAAGACGTGTATGGTACTATAATAGGTGATAGTATAATTGAATTTCGTATTCCTTATATAGTAGATAATAAAAATTTAATACCTTGTATTGAATATAAAGGAGAAAAAATAGTTTGGGATTCAAATAGTGTTGTTTACGATACGGAAAATCAAAATTCTAATTATATTAATTTTAATACTCCTGTTATTTTGTCTGTTTTTGATGAGCATGGTAACGAAAAAAAATATGTCATTTATGTGCGCACATTTACTGGTTTACCAATTTTATGGATTGAAACCGATGAAAGGGTTGATATAACATCTAAAGAGGAATATGTTAATGCCAATTTCCAACTGATGGAAAATGAATTAACTCAAAGTTCTGAGGAAAAATTAAATACAAAAGTACAAATAAAATGTAGAGGAAATTCTTCTTATTCATCATCTCCTAAAAAATCTTATACCTTAAAATTTGATCAAAAAATTTCTTTGCTGAATGAACCTAAAGATAAATCATGGGTTTTGATTGCTAATTATTTTGATAAAGCCATGGTTCGTAATATTATCGCATATTATATGGGGATGATAAGTAATCTTGATTACACACCTCATTTCCATTTTGTAGAATTGATGTTAAATGGGAAATATCATGGAACGTATATGCTTGGAGATAAATTAAAAATAGCTGAAAATCGTGTGAATGTTGGTAAGGATGGTTTTTTGTTGGAGGTTGATCAAAGAGCTATAAGTGAGAATGCTCCTTATTTTGAAACTAATATGCTTTCACAGCCTATTAATATAAAAGATCCTGATGTTGTTATAGGTGACGATAATTATAATTTTATTAAGCAGTATGTTTTGAAGGCTGAAGAAGTACTTTTTTCTGACAATTTTACAAATCCTGAAAATGGGTGGCAATCGTATATGGATTTGGAATCGTTTGTAGATTGGTTTCTTATAAATGAAATATGTAAGAACGGTGATGCAATGAGTATGTACACAAGTTGTTATATGAATTATAAGCGCGATGGTAAACTTAAAATGGGACCTTTGTGGGATTTTGATCAGTCATTAGGTAATAATAATGCAACACCATTGTATCCTACAGATGGCTTTTTGTTTCAAATATATAATAATAAATGGTTGATGCGTCTTTTTGAGGATCCTATTTTTCGTAATAAAGCCAAAGAAAGATTTTATTATTTTTATAGCAGAAAAGATGATATTTTGAAAAAAATAAATTCTTATGTTAGTTATCTAAAATATTCTGTAGAAGAAAATGAAAATAGGTGGCATACAATGAATGAATTTTTGCCGTATGTTAATCGCGATGTGTTGGGTAGCTATCAAAATGAGGTTTCATATTTGAAAATGTGGCTTATAAATCGTTTTGAATGGATGAAAACAGCTTTTGATAATATTGATTAATGAAAAAAATTTGTATTGTTACAGCCGCTCGTTCTGAGTATGGTTTATTACGATGGGTGATAGATTCAGTTTATCACGATCCTGAATTAGAACTTCAATTAGTAGTAACTGGTGCTCATCTTTCTTTTGAGCAGGGATTTACATATAAGTTTATAGAAGAAGATGGGTATCCTATTGCTGCAAAAGTGGATATGCAGTTGAGGTCAGATAATAAATCTGATATTGTATGTTCTATGGGAAAATGTTCCGAGGGATTTGCAAAAGTATATTCCAAATTGATGTCAGATGTTGTTGTTGTATTAGGCGATAGATATGAATTACTTCCCATAGTAAGTGCCGCTTTGGTGATGGGTATTCCAGTAGCGCATATTTCTGGTGGTGATGTTACTGAAGGTGCAATAGATAATGAAGTGCGCAATGCTGTATCTATGATGTCTACTCTTCATTTTCCAGGCGTTGAAAGCTCTGCTGAAAATCTTAAAAGGATGCTTGGAAAGGATGCTAATATTATCATTGCTGGAGAACCTGGTCTTGAAAGTTTTCTTCGTTATGAATTGATGTCACGAAGAGAACTTGCAAGCAATATTGGTCTTGATGAAAAGAAATATTGGTGTTTGGTAACACTCCATTCTGAAACTAAATTATCCCTTGACGATAATTTAAAAATGGTTCAGCATCTTTTTGACGTGATGAAGAAAACAGAAAATGTTCAATTTGTCATTAGCAAGGCTAACGCTGATTTTGGCGGAATGCAGATAAATGAGTTTTGGAAAGAAGCCGTTAAGTCAGATACTGATAAGTTTCATTTGTTCTCCTCATTAGGTCAACGTCGTTATTTGAGTTTTATGCAACAATCTGCGGGTATAATCGGAAATTCATCCAGCGGCATTGTTGAAGCACCTTTTTTAGGGATACCTGTTGTTAATATTGGAGAAAGACAAAAAGGTAGACATCTTTGTAAGAATGTTATTCAGTGTGATCGGGATAATACTTCAATCGCTTTGGCTTTTCAAAAGATGTTATCTCAGTCCAAAATAATAGATACATATTATGGCAACGGTCATACTTCTAATTTAATTGTTGCAAAAATTAAAGAATGGCTGAAACAAAAATAATAGGTGGCGAGTTTGAAATAGAAGTAAAACAACATTATGAAAATATACATCATTTGCCTACAAATGTTGTTACTTTTTCTTCAGGTCGTTCTGCACTTTATAATATTCTTGCTTTTGTTAAAGCGCATTTGGGTATAACTACTATACTTTTCCCTGATTATTTGTGCGAATCTGTATATCAGATGGCTTATAAAAATCAGTTGAAAATAGAATTTTATGCTCTTGATGAACAACTTAGTCCCGATTTTAATGCATTAGAGTCATGTTATGATACTTCTAAGGCAGTAATTCTGATTAATTATTTTGGATTGATAGATTATAATGTCATAATTAATCATCTTCGAGCTATTAATCGGGATATGATTATTATATTAGATAATGTTCAAGCACCGTATGCTATGACAGATGATAATGATGCTGATTTTATTTTTTCCAGTTTTCGTAAGGCTTTCCCTGTTTCAGATGGAGCTTGGGTGATTTCTAAAAAGGGAATGTTATGTCAACCAAACAAAATAAATGATTTCGCACAATATAAGATTGCGGCATCTTATTTGAAGTCGTTAAGAGCGCATCGGTTGTTTTGTGATGAAATTTATTTGGATTTGTTTCATAAAGGAGAGGTTAAAATCGATGATGACTATCAGACTGATATGACAACATTGTCAAAAGAAATTCTTTCCGATATGGATTGGCAAGTTTATGCTAAGTTAAGAAGGTATAATGCGGAAGTAATAATTGATGGTTTAAAAAAGTTAGGAATTATTCCTATTATTCCTTTACAGAAAACAGCAGTTCCTTTATTTGTTCCAATTAGAATAGATAATCGTGATAGAGTTCGTAAGGCAATGTTTGCCAACAATATTTTTTTACCTGTACATTGGCCGGTCGAAGATAGGTTCAAGTTGGAATTAAAACGTGGTTTAGATTTATCGGTTCATGAATTATCTATCATAATTGACCAACGATATACAGAAAGTGATATGAAACATATTCTTAATGTTTTAGAAGATAGTATTTAATATGAATATACATATTTCTGAAAGTTGGAATCATATACTAAATAATTTTTCGCCTAAAAATCGGGATATTTATTTTAAAGAAGAATACCTCAGATTGTATGAAACCGAAACAGAAAAAGCGGTCTGTTGTATAGTAGAAAAAGGTGATAGTAAAATGTTATTCCCGTTTCTTAGCCGTACTTTTGAATATCAAGAACATACTCTTTTGGATTTTGAGACAGCGTACGGTTATGGCGGACCGATATGGAACAATGCTGATGACGATTTTAAGTCAGAGGCTTTGCTCTTGATGTCAGAAAACTTAAAAAATAACAATTATGTTGCTGGTTTTGTAAGGTTTCACCCTTTGTTAGATAATTATAAACAATTCAATATAGGACGGGTTATTGAAGACCGAAAAACTATTGCTATAAACCTTGCTTTGGAGGAGAACGAAATTTGGATGAAGGAAATTCACACTAAAAATCGTAATGTCATAAAGAAGGGTGAAAAAAGCGGTCTTAAATTTGTCGTAGATAATGATTATAATTATTTAGATGATTTTATCCGGCTTTATAATGCTACGATGGATAAATTAGATGCTTCCGATTTTTATTATTTTAAGCAGTTTTATTATCAACAATTTATAAAGTCACTTCCTAATAGCTTTTTGGGCGTGGTTCTATACGAAGATAAAGTCATTTCTGCGGCTATTTTTATGTATGAAGGCGAATATGGACATTATCATTTGGCTGGTAGTGATGTCAGTGCGTTGAAATTATCTCCAAATAATTTTATGCTTTGGCATGCTGCTCTTGAATTGAAACGTCGCGGCGTTAAAACATTTCATTTGGGCGGTGGTACTACATCTTCAGAAGATGACAGCCTATTTTGTTTTAAAAGTCGTTTTTCAAATAGTACTCGTCAGTTTTGTTTGGGAAAATTGATTTTTAACCCAAACTTATACGAACAGATTTGTTTGGAATGGGAACTAAATAATCCGTCAAAGGCAGAGCTTTATAAACATTTTCTGTTAAAATACAAATATTAAAGAATGAGCGTATATATTATAGCAGAAGCAGGTGTCAATCACAATGGTAGACTTGATTTGGCATTAAAACTTTGTGATGCAGCCAAAGAAGCTGGTGTTGATGCTGTGAAGTTTCAAACTTGGAAAACTGAAAATATTGTAACACGAAGTGCTGCAAAAGCAGCATATCAAGAAAAAAATACAGGCACAGCGCAAAGTCAATACGAAATGCTCAAAGCATTAGAATTGAGTTATTATGATTTTGATAAAATAAAGGCATATTGCGATGAAATCGGTATTCAATTTTTGTCAACTCCAGACGAAAAAGAAAGCCTAGATTATTTATGTTCGTTGAATTTGCCTTTTTTGAAGATAGGTTCCGGTGAGGTTACTAATATTCCATATTTGCGACAGATTGGCAGTAAACGTAAAAAAGTGATTCTTTCTACTGGCATGTCTATGCTTTCTGACGTGGAAAAAGCGTACAATACATTGTTGGAAAGCGGTGCAAAAGAAGTGGCATTACTTCATTGTACAACAAATTATCCGTGTCCTTACGATGAGGTAAATTTACGTGCTATGCAAACGTTGAAAGCTGCTTTTAAATGTCAAGTAGGCTATTCTGACCATACAATGGGAATTGAAATTCCTATTGCTGCCGTTGCAATGGGAGCGGAAATAATAGAAAAACATTTTACTCTTGATCGGACGATGGAAGGACCTGATCATTTGGCATCATTAGAGCCACATGAGTTGAAACAAATGGTAACTTCAATTAGAAATATAGAAAATGCTCTTGGTGATGGAATAAAACGGCCCAATGTTTCAGAACAAAAAAATGCAGAAGTTGTTTTGAAACGTTTGATAGCAAAAACACCTATAAAAAAAGGTGAAATTATTAGTTCCGAGAATATAGCTTTACTTCGAAGTTCTGATGGAATTCCAGCTAAATTTTGGGATTTGGTGGCCGATAAACCTGCTAAGAGAGATTATCAGATTGACGAACCTATAGAATTATAGTGACAATGAAATCTTTGTTTTTAATAACCGCCAGAGGAGGAAGTAAAGGTATCCCCCATAAAAATATAAAACCATTAGCGGGTAAACCGTTGATTTACTATTCGATAGATATTGCCCGCCAATTTGTTGAAGATACGGATATATGCCTTTCTACAGATGACGATACAATTATCAAAACAGCGGAAGAATACGGTCTTAAAGTACCTTTTAAACGTCCTGATTATTTGGCATCCGATACTGCGGGAAGTTATGAAGTAATACTTCATGCTGTTAAATTTTATGAACAGCAAGGTATTCATTATGATAATGTCGTATTATTACAACCAACATCTCCTTTTAGAACAAAGGAGGATGTTATCGGATGTATTGATAAATTTGATTTAGATTGTGAAATGGTTGTTTCTGTTAAATCGGCGGCATCAAATCCATATTATGATATATATGAGGAAGACGAAAATGGTAATTTAGTTATTTCAAAAGGAGACGGGAAAATCACTCGACGTCAGGAGGCTCCAAAGTGTTATGAATATAATGGAGCTGTTTATGTTATCAATACCGATTCGTTGAAGGCTATGCATATAAATGATTTCAAAAAAATCCGTTTTTACGAAATGAATGAAATTCATTCGGTGGATTTGGATACTATGCTTGATTGGAAATATGCAGAGTTGTTGATTCAAGAAAAAATGGTGTAACATGTTAGAAAACAATACTCATATTATAAGTAATGATAAGACATTACTTGAGGCGTTATCACAAATTAACGGTTTTTCTTCTGAACCGTTAGTTCTTTTCGTTGTTGATGACAATAATTGTATGGTCGGGACACTCACTGACGGAGATTCAAGAAGGGCATTGATTGCTGGTGCGTCAGTGACAGATAAGACTGAAAAAATAATGCACCGAGAATTCAATTATTTGTCATTAAGTGATATTGACAATGTAGAGAAAATCAAGCGACAAAAAGAATTGTTGATGAAATTGGTTCCTATTTTGGATGAGGATAAACATATAGTTGATATTATAAATTTAGAAAAGTATAAGACTCGACTTCCTATTGATGCAGTTTTGATGGCTGGCGGTAAGGGAGAAAGGCTTCGTCCTCTTACTGAAAAAACTCCGAAACCATTACTCCCTGTTGGTGATAAAGCCATTATAGATCATAATGTAGATCGTCTTATATCGTATGGAGTTCGGCATATATCTGTAACAGTTAATTATCTAAAAGAGCAGATAGAAGAGCATTTTTCTTCTTTACGCGACGGTATTAAAATTAATTGCTATGGCGAACCAAAATTTCTTGGTACAATAGGTTCTATAAAATTTGTTGAAAAATTTTATAATGACACTATTTTGGTGATGAATAGTGATTTGTTCACCAACATAGATTATGAGGATTTTTATCTTCATTTTCAGGCGCACGATGCTGAAATGTCTGTTGCTGCTGTACCCTACAATATTTCTATCCCATACGGAATTTTAGACTTGGAAGGACGTAATATAAAAGGTTTATTGGAAAAGCCGCAATATAACTACTATGCCAATGCTGGTATCTATCTGATAAAACGCAGTGCATTAAATGAAATTCCTGATAATCAATTTTTTAATGCAACAGACCTGATTGAAAAACTGATTTCAGAAAACAAGCGTGTAATCCGTTATCCGCTCAACGGCACTTGGATTGATATTGGTAATCCCCAGGAGTATCAAAGAGCAAAAGAAATGGTAAGGCATTTGAAATAGTTTATGAGTTCATTAGTAACCAAGATTATATCTGCAGTTCATAATCCGACATTAAGAAATGGTCTTTTATTTTCACTATTTTCTTTTGTAAATAAGGGATTCTTTTTTTTGTTGTTACTTGTAATTGCTCGTTTTGTTTCTCCGTATGATTACGGATTATTGAGTGTTTTTGGTACGGTAATAATGCTTGTCGGGTATTTTCAAGCAATGTCAATGGAAGGATATCTTTCAGTTGCTTTTTTTAAAGACGGTATTCTTGGTGTCCGGCAAGTTTTTTCGGGCATTGTAGTTGTTTCATTACTTGTTTCTGTAATCTTGTGCATGGTGCTTGCCCTAGGTGGCAATTTTATTTCTTCATGTATAGAATTGCCGTTAGGAGTTTTATTTATCGTAATTTTAATATCTTTTTTTAATGTTTATTTCAATCTTTATTTAGATTATCTTCGCGTTAAATCAGATGTATTTTGGTATGGAATTTTGAGTTGTGGAAATGCTGTACTAAATTTTATATTGACGGTTATACTTGTACAATCATTAGATTTTGGTTGGGTAGGTAGAGTATATGCTCAAGGTTTTTGTACTGTATTAGTGGGATTGATTGGTATTGTTTTGTTGTTAAAACAAAATTATCTGAGCCGTATTGATATCTCGTATTTAAAAAAAATGCTTTTATGGGGAATCCCGTTGATTCCGCATTTGGGAGCTATATTTATTCGACAAGGAGGTGATACTTATATTATTAAGCAATTTTATGATTTAACGGATGTTGGCTTATTCAATTTTGCTTATACCTTTACGAGTGCAATAACTATGGTTGGTTTTGGATTCAATCAGTCGTTTAGTGTTGATATTTATAAAACTCTCGGTGATAAAACGATTAGTGAAAGTACTAAATTGTCAGTGTTAAAACGACAAAGGAATTTTTTATATAGGGTATTTATTTGTACCTCTGTTATAATTTCTTTGTGTGTCGTTTTTGTTATTCCTTTCTTTTTCGGAAAATATGAAGCTTCCGTTAAGTATTTTTATATTCTTTCTCTTTATGGCTTATTTGTGTGTTTTTATTTAATATATTCACCGTATTTATTCTTTTTTCAAGAAACAAAAAAAATAATGTATATAACATTTGGTTCGTCGGTTTTACATTTATTGTTTTCTTTGTGGTTAACACGTTACTCTTTGTTGTTAACTTGTGCATTATATGTCATAACACAGTTTTTGCAATTCTTTTTGGTAAGAATGTTTGTTAAAAAAACGCTGAAGATAAAATTTGTCAATGAATAGAGCGTCTTTCAAATCACAAGTATGGGTTGCATTTTTTTGCATCTTGTATTTGTTTACTCATTTAATTAATATACCTGATATTGTGCGTAATGGTTTGTTGGTTGCACCAGGTTTATGTGCTTATATTCATTACTTATATTTTGCCAAACCTTTTGCAAGGATGACTTCATTAATTTTCGGATTGGTGATTTCTTTATTTATGACATTTTCAATACTTTATAATCATAATGCAAATTTTCAAAATATACTTTGGATTTGGTCTTATATGGGACTTGGTTTAGTTCTTTTAAGGTACGGAATTTCTGTACAACTTGCGACAATTTTGGTATACCTTGTCGGTGGTGTTTTTGCCATATATATGATTAGCGGTGTTCCTAAGGAGAATGTGATTTATGGAGGTAGCGAAAACAATATTTCGTCAATATGTATACTTTCTCTAATCTTGTATTATTTAGCGTATCATTATAAAAGATTAAGATATTTTTCTTATTTTAAGTCCGAAAGAAAAATTTCGGACAAATTAAGTTATTTCCCTGTTTTATTTATTGGTGTAATTGTTCTTTGGTCATCATCAAGAGCTGGACTTTTATCTTTGATGGTATTGGCGTTGGGATTATATTGGATTAATAAGAGAACTATAAGTGTAACCAATATCTTTATTTTATGTTTGATTTGTGCTTTACTTTTTATAGTGATTTTTGTTTTTGATTCGTTTTCCATTACAGAAAATATTAAACAAAAATATGAGAGAACCGGAATGCATTCAAGCCGAATAGAAATTTGGACGGAATATTTGTCAGGTTTGTTTCAGAATATTGGAAATTTTTTGTTGGGAGTTAATTATGAATTAGGAAATTTTCCTCTTTTAGTTCATTATAAAGGTAATGTTCATAATTCATTTTTTATTCTTCATTCTAAATACGGTCTGATTCCGTTTCTATTGTTTACATTCCTTTTACTTAGAACAGCAATTGTTTCATTTATGAAAGGAGACCGTTTAATTTTTATTACTCTTGTTGCGGTATTTATAAGAATGTCTCTTGATTGGATTGCTTTCCCGGGAGCATTTGATATTTTAATATTCTATTATGTTTTTAAAAATCCTGTCAAAGGAATTGTCGCATATTATAAAAGGAAAAGATGATTAATATATTTAAACTAACAAATTTCCTTGCAAAAGGTGATAAAGGTATGTTTGATGTTATAGTTGATAGTCAACGGACATTTTTTGAGACCTTAAAGAAGCCTATTGATAATTTTGATAGAACAAAAAAACAATATCTATGTCAGATGTTTTTTGTTCCGCTGTGGAAACGTATTCTTTTTGAAATCGTTTCTTTGATTGTTTTGCCTTTTTATTGGTTGATTGCTCTAATAAGAAGTTTGTTTGTTTCTAAACGACTATTATATAAAGTTGATTGTATTTCTGAGTATAAAAGTATGGAAGAGGTTTTGCCGAGTGAATTTAGGAGCAAATATCAATATAGTTTTCAAGAATGGTATTCTGGTAAAATGTTTACTTTTAATGATTGGATATTTTGTTTGAAATGTTTGTTCAGAACATTTTCTCCGTACTTGACATTAAAGGTTTCGGTGAAAATTTCTCTTTATAGTTACATGATTCATAGATATAAGCCGAATGCCATACAAGTATGTGCGGAATATTCTTTTACATCTTCTGTTTTAACTGAATATTGTAATTCTTTTGGAATAAAGCACATAAATGTTATGCATGGGGAAAAATTATATTATATTCGGGATTCTTTTTTCCATTTTGACGAGTGTTATATATGGCACGAACATTATAAACAACTGTTTATGGTTCTTGGTGCCGAAGAATCACAATTTGTTATTGCAGTTCCACCATCTTTAACTATTGATTGTGAAAAGAACTATTCAAAAGAGAGTTTCGCTGATTTTAAGTATTATTTAGGCGAAGAAACAGAGGATGAAATTCGCAGTATAGTTAATTCTATGCAAAAGTTGGTGAATAATGGGGAAAAAATTAAATATCGTCCCCATCCACGGTATACGAATTTGTCTGTTTTAAAAAAATATGTAAACTTAGAAGATATTGAAGATACAAAAAAAGTGCCTATTGTAGAGTCTATTGCAAGTACTAACTTTGTAATTGGATCATTTTCAACTGTTTTGCTTCAAGCATATTTTTCTAAGAAAAGAGTTGTCTTTGACGATGTTACTTTTGAAAAACGATATATTGAATTAAAAACACGGCATTATTTCCTTGCTGACAAAGAATGTTCTTTGCTTTCTAATATTATAAAAAAATGAGTCTTTTATATCCTATATTTAATTTATTTAGAAAAGTTAGGCGTTTTATATCAACGTTTTTGACTAAAAGAATGCTAAGTAAATATGGTAACGGTTTTATTTCTGCGAAAATTGCACGTATAGCGTCAACTGCAAAAGTTTTTGTGGAAAATGATGTTTCATTCAACGGTATGACTATTTCTGGAAATGGGACTGTTAAAATAGGTTCTCATTTTCATTCGGGGGAAAATGTTAAAATTATGTTGGGATCGCACGATTATGAATATGGTGATGGACTTCCTTATGGCCTTCATACTACAGAAAAACATGTGTGCATAGATGAATATGTATGGTTAGGTTCAGATGTAATAATTTCTGGTAATGTGCATATATCAGAGGGTGCAATTGTTGCCATAGGTTCGGTAGTTGTAAAAGATGTTCCTAAGTGTGCTATAGTTGGAGGTAATCCGGCAAAAATAATCAAGTATCGTGATGAAGCAAATTATGATAAATTAAAAGCGTCATTGAATGTTTGAATTTAATAAATAATTTTTTATTTGTGAAAAAA
>Ga0256872_10000128_pt1 | contig 16843 bp, 17 predicted proteins | sample RumenRJG_08RNA_FD_186119 | JGI IMG/M metagenome (GOLD analysis project Ga0256872, IMG submission 186119) | Metatranscriptome of bovine rumen microbial communities from Lethbridge, Alberta, Canada - Rumen RJG_08 (Metagenome Metatranscriptome) | ecosystem: Host-associated > Mammals > Digestive...
ATACTGTTTCAGTACAGCGGGGAAAGACAGATCCCAGTATGGGGCTGCGATTACCACCCTGTCAGTTTCTGCGAACTGTCTGGCAAGAGCAAACATATCATCGTCAAAAGAGCGCGCCGCAATCAGTTCATCCCTCTTTCTAAGATATGCTTCATCCGTCAATCTCCAGTTGATATCAGCAAGACGGATATGGATTGTTTCATCATGAAGCTTATTAAGGAGAGCTTCCGCTATCCTTCTTGTTCTTGAATTCTTTCGCACACACGCATCAATAAACAGAATCATCTTTGCCCCTTTGCTCACTCTACAGACTTGATTTCTTCCTGTAGGTCCTGCTTTAGAGAATAAGTGTCAAAAGCCGCTTCTTTAGGAAGATTTATATAAATATTAGTAATCTTATCTACCTTTGCCTCACCCTCTCGCAAGGATACATCAAAAACATGCCCGCCTTTTGACCTGTCCTCCGAAAGAAAATGAAGATGCCATCCAGGCATGTTTATCCCGTCCATATAATCCGGAAAATATACGCCCACCAGCGATCCGCGGATATTCTCAAAAATAAATGCCTCCTGGGTCTGACTGAGAACCTCTTTCAATGTGATATGGTGCGACCTGTACGGAGCCTCGGATCTGGCATCCACCTTTTCAAACTCCCCGTCGATCCTCACAATATGCATACTGTTAAGACCAAATACCTCTTCGATCTTCCTGGTAAGTTCTGTCCGTATCGCTGTGATATCCGGCATATTCTCAAGCTGAAACTGCTGCTCGCCATAGAGCTTTGCCACAGCCGCAAAAGGAACGCCTGTTTCAGGAGCAACCACCGATACATTTCCGTTCTGATCGGCTCTGTAACAATTTCCATCCATTACGATCATTTCACCATTCACGTCTTCAAAGGTTCCGAGGCCTGTGTCCCCCTCCTGAAGAAGCTTGTCTACAGTTATTACCGCCCGGCTGTACCCCAGAGCAAGTGCCTGTAGTGTTGAGACCTGATACATCATATTTTCCATACAATTTTTTCTCCTATGCCGCATCTTCAGCCTCGTATTCCTCTACCAGGCTGTCATAGGCTCCAATCGCCTCATCAAAACGCCCCATTACATCCTCTGCCTTTTATCCAGGGCATAGTTCATCATGCTGGTATCACTGCCGCTGTTTCCAAAAGCAAGGACAGGATACCGACCTATCTCACGCTCAATCCAGATGGTCTTGTTGGCATTAAGGTTCTTCTGTATAAAACCACCTGTGAAAACCAGGTCGTCTCCGTCAGCGTATTTGTAATCCATATTTGAGGATACATCTTCATACCCGCGCTGCTTCACTTAAAACTCTGTCCCTATCACATGAGCCGGAGATACATATTCACTTATTGGTGAGTTGGCAACAATAGCTCTTGTAGTTGTGCGCTCCGTGCCGCTGACAACATATATGGTAAAGCCGCTATCATAGAGATACTTGACCACTTCTACCATAGGGAGGTAAAATCCGTCTATGTAGCGCATGTTTTCAAAGCTGTCTGTCTGATTCTGACCAAATTCCACGGCATAGTCGTACAGTTAGTGCTATTCATTTCATCCTCCTTTAATCTATTTTACTGCCAGATCCAATAAGCCTTTTATCTCCGTCAGCCTGTCTTCTATCGTATCGCACAGAAGCTTCCCATCAGAAACTACGAGTGCCTTGGGATACGCCTTCCAATCAAAGGCATCCACTCCGCTGATCTCATTTGGATACAGCTCCAGCTTATCCCCATTTATGAATTTCTTTAACAGAGTCCGGAGTATCTCAGACATATCCTTTTTTAATACGCTTCCATACATCTGCAAGGCTTCTCCGTTCCCGAGAAGTGAAGCTGCGACATCGACCGTACCCGAACCAAGCTTCTCAATCAGTGATTTCTCATCCCAGTACATAAGATGAACCTTGTTTCCACCAGCCGATAGTTTTACTGCGCTGCGATAAATGCCAAGGGCAAGCCATTGACCGACAAGCTTTGATTTTGCTTCAAGCTCGGTCGAATTCTTCATCTGCGTCTCAATATAGGCCTGTACCTCACCTGAAACAGGAGCATCCATACAGCTCTGAATACCGGCCATACCGGCGGATATGAGTTCCTCATAGTTCTGACTGCCGACAAATGCACGGAAAACACCTGTTTCATCGCTTGGAATACCAATGACAAACTCTATGCCTGCGGCAGCCCCATTCAAAAAGGCTTTGTTTACATCGACAGGAATCAGTATTCCGTCGCATGTCGGAGCACACATATTCTGCCATATCTTCTGTGCAGCCTCCTTCAGTACTTCCGTATCAAGCTTTAAAAGCTCATCCATTGTCGAAGTATTTGTCTCTTTTAAAAGCGCCTTCGCCAGAGCTTTTGGTCCATCCGATGAGTCATATGCCGTAGCAAGATTACCGTTGAATATGAAGGCTTTTTTAAACAGTCCATTCGCCCGCTCACTGGCTGCAAGCATAAGTATTGAAGTCGCTCCCGACTCAAAACCGAGCACAGTGATTCTATCAGGATCACCTCCGAAGGTAGCTATGTTTTTCTTGATCCATTCGAGTGCTGCAATCTGATCAAGCAATCCTAAGTTTATGGCATCAGGATAGTTACCGCCACCAGACACCTCCGAAAAATCAATGAATCCGAAAATACCGAGGCGGTAATTAAAGCTCACAAACACTACATCCTGATTATTGTTTACGTAATTAGCGCCGTACATCAGGGGATCCGCAGAACCTCCAAATGTAAAATCTCCATGATGGAACAATACAAGGACAGGTTTCTTCCCCTCCGTCTTTTTGCTGCCGATGCAGATATTTAAGCTAAGGCAATCCTCGCTCTGTCTGTGATTCTTTAAGATAGAACCCTTGTGTTCAACCTGTATGGCAGAAGCGCCAAAGTTTTTCGCCTCAAATACGGCATCCGATGGCGGCAGCTGCTTTGGTGCCTTCCATCTTAAGTCCCCGACCGGAGCCTTTGCATAAGGAATGCCAAGATAGTAAATGATATTCTTATATTTTTCCCCAACATAGACACCAGTCATGGTCTTTACCGCAAGATCTGCGTCATATTTGCCGGTTATGGGGTGATTTACCCTGTTTGTTTCCTCAACGTCCCTGTCCTTCTGATCGAATACAAAGCCTTCGCTTCCGTCCCCGTAAAGTTTGCGGATCTTACGGATGTGGTATCCGCGTATGAACATATTCACCACAAAGCCGATAATGGGAAGACCGACTACAAATAAGAACTCTTCTTCAAGATAATCTATCATTGACACTCCCATCCACCGGACGGCAATACCCTGAGCGGCCAGAAAAACAAGAAGGATGGCGGCAAAGGTTATAATTCGGTTCCTCTTTTCTTTCTGGACAGCTTTACTGAAGACTATCGAGCCTATAATCTCCTCGCTCACGATTCCGACAGCAAAACAGGCTACGATACACATAACCTCCGACCAGCCGGAAAGCCTTGCGATGGTTTCGCCAAAGCCGTATCCCAGTGCCGATATGAAAGCAACCATAAAATCATCAATCGTAAATAGTTTTTTCATTTTTCTTCTCCGTTTCTTCACTCTTCCTTTCCGAACAATAGGCCTACAATTCCGCTTGCTGCATTTTCGGCAGTCTTACTTTCTGTACCGAAACCTTCTCTGAAAACATAATCCATTGAATCATAAAAAGACGCCAGAGCCTTTTTTGTGAACTCAGCCTTATAATAATCCTCATTTTTATTCTTGTTAGCGCTTTCTTTTTTGAAACCCGCATAGCTGTCAAAAAGATATTTATGCCATTCAGCCCCAAGCAGGTTGGCACTGTACTCCTCCTCGAACGCTTTGATTCCAACGCAGATATCCAGGGGAATATCCATGTAATAATATTTTACAAGACTTAGGGTTTCCTCATGATAATTCGTGAGTTCGGCGATTTTTTCATCATTCAGTGCATCAATGTCTGCAAAGTATTTCTCATAGAGCCACATATATCTGTTATAGATACTGCGAAGAATCGTTTCTAATTCTTCCTTTTTCGTTGTCTCTTCGTGCAGGATCTGCTCAATTCTTTCATTGTTTAATTCAACCATAGCTATTATCATCCCTTCTTAAATTAAGTACTGGCATTTTTTATTTTCACTCATCCCGAATCGTTTCATTTACATCTTTTTCAATCTCGGAGTACAGCTGTTCGACATCGCTGTCCGTATAATTTACATCCTCATACTCTTCGGAAAAAACAACCTTAATGCTCGCAAGCCGGCCGGCCAGCCGCCTGCCCCGGCGAAGATCATATCCTGTCAGGAAGATATAGTCGCACAATGTATCACCCATAAACCAGAACAGGATGAAGAACAGCTCACGTGGCTCTTCCGCTAGAACCTGCGTAAGATACAGCAATACCCCTGAAATGATCAGCCCGAAAAACATACCGCTGAATATCCGCGTATGCCTGTTCTCTTCCTTTTCAACCATGCCGAGATCATAGGCAAACTCGTCCAGGATAGTCTCTTCAATGGTCTTTTTCTCCTCCTCAGACAGGCAGTCCCCGATGATATTTAAAACAAGGGGATACTCAATCGGTGCCATATCTGTCGCCGATTTAAGATAATCAATAAATTCCGTATTTAAGGTCTCATATCCCTTAACACTGTAGCCGCTGATCACATCGCTATAATCAGAGATCTTACACGGGATCGTTGCAATCCCGTTTCTGATATAATCCCGTTTGATACGGTAATCAAGGTGTCCCTTTCTTGATTCAAATAATCTGACAATGCTACGTCTCATCAAATTTCCTCCGCCATAAAAATCTGTTCAGTCTTGTTTTTTCTCAGCCTCAATGATCTGTGCTTCGCGGCTAATAGCCACAGCTCTTGATATATCTGACCCGATTAAAACCATTCTGAACACAGCATACGCTATTACGTTATTTATTAATCGTAGGTTGTCACCCAATTACCGTCAACGGGGTGTTCCAGAATGTCAAGTCTTTTTTCCTGCGGATATGAAATAAGGGCAGCCTGACCTTCGCAAGGCTACCCCTCGTTTTCATGAATTCCTGAGTGCATAATCGGAATATGCCACTTCCGTCACTTAACTTTCTTTCCGCCAAAATACACAGCTTCCGGCATGTTGTAGGAAAAGCCCTCATGCTCCGCCATGAGCAGGTCTTTGTTGAACACAAGGAAGTCTGCGTCCTTACCTATTTCGATAGAGCCTTTTTGGGCTTCTATACCAAGCTGCTTAGCCCCGTTTATCGTATATCCAAGTATCATTTCCTCAATACTCATCTGCTCGCTTACAGGAGGATACGCCCTGACGGTTCTGTTGATTTCAGAAGCTTTTGTTTTTTCGGTGATCCAGCGCGTCATACCGACCTCCATGCAAAGATAAGGGTTCCAGGTCATAAAATCAGAGTAGTGGATATCGTCGCTTGACCAGGTCACGTTCGCTCCGCTGTTCCAGAGCGATTTGCAGCGGTACATGGAAAGCGCGCGCTTTTCACCCAGCAGAGCGCTCCACGTCTTATAAGGATCGCCGCCCATGTTTCCGGCATGCCACCAGGGCGTGTAATTGGCATTGACACCCAGCTTGGCAAAACGGTTAATATCCGCGTCATCCTGGATTTCCAGATGTGCGCAGGTAACCTTCACATGGTATTTGTCTCCAAGTTCCTTTTTTGCAAGCTCCACACCGTCCAGAACATTGCGGGAAGCGCCCTCACCGACAGTATGGAGATGAAGATCCAGTCCTGCCTCGTTGAGCTGCATGAGAAGGTCCGCAATCTGCTCCTTATTGAAGGCTGCGGTTCCCTTCTCCCCTGTATCCTCATAAGGCGTTACAAGTGCTGCGGTTTCAATCTTTAAGGTGCCATCGTTAAATATCTTTAATGTGTGAACCTTCAAGTGCTCAGTGTCGAACTCATCCCGAAGACGCTTCAGCTGCTCAAGAGCCTCCGGCACCTGCCTTGGCTGTGTGATTACATAGCATCCGTCAATATAGACCGGCAGCTTTCCCTGTTTGTCCAGCTCACGTAAACGCGCGTATATCCGCTCATGAAGTTCATTGCATTCCGGTATGCCGGCGTCAAAAACGCCGATTACGCCGTAACCTATGGAGGAATCGATCCAGCGTGCAAGCGCCGCGTCAATCTGCTCATCTGTCATGTCCATTGACTCATCAAGAAGGAAGGGCATTTCCGAAGCTGCTTCGAATACATTTCCGGTCACATGCCCGTCCTTGCGTACATAATAACTGAGTCCGGGCACGGGATCTTGCGTCTCGTCCGTAATGCCGTGCAGGGCAAGAACCCTGGAGTTTACCCAGACACTGTGCGCTTCCCCTTCCAGGATCACGAGCCCGGCGTCCGGACATATCGCATCAAGGTCTTCCTTGGTGATATCCTCTCCATGAAGGGATACGCGTTCCAACATGAATCTGTAACGTTTTTTGCCCGGATTGCTCCTGATGTAATCCTCCATATAGTCCAGGGCTTCCTTCTTACTGTCGCACTGGACGAAGGGACCCATATCAACGTATTCAAATCCTGCACCCATAGTGACGTGGACATGGCTGTCAATGATGCCGGGCATGATGAACTTACCGCCAAGATCCGTGACCTCTCCTTCATAATCCGAAAGACCGGCCTCATCCCCCACATAGACAAATTTGCCGTCCTTCACCACAAGGGCGCTCGAGTGCAAGCTGTCCCTGTCAGATGTAAATATCTTCGCATTTTTTATGATCTGATCTGCCTTCATGTCGTCTCCTTTCATTCATTAAGTACGGTTTTTGGATCATTCTACCCGAAAAAATGTTAAAAGTCCGTTAAAATATGTGGTTTTCTCTTCGCCCAGTCATACTGAAGCATATAAGCACCCCTATACAGGTTCAGAGAACCCCGTTTTCCATCCAGATAGTCAAAATAGTCACACCGGACTTTTTTCCTGTCTATTCCCAGCACTCCCCAGCCGCTTATCAGGATATCTTCCTGACCGATATCTGAAAGAACCTTCATGAGGTCTTTCTTTGCGACACGTATATATGAGTCGGAGCTGTCTCTGAATATGGCATTACAGATTTCAGACACAGGGCAGAGGATACCGGCCTTATTTACCAGGTATGCCAAAAGCTCTTTTGAACGTTTTGTAAATGAAGCAACAGGCTCTCCGTCATAGAAAACCTCAAAATCACCGAAGCACTGAATATACAGGCCCTGAACCATGTTCTCTTTAAGCCCGGTATGCCTGAGCTGCGATAGGGCATGCTCTATTTTCTTTGCAGTGACAGGCTTCATAAGGTAGTCGCTGGCACCAAGTTCAAAAGCCAAAGGAGCATAATCACTGTATCCCGTGGTAAAAACTATGTCACATTGAGGATGTTCTGCTTTGATGCATTTCGCAAGGTCAACTCCTGTCATCCCCCCGATCGCAATATCCAAAAAAGCGATGTTGATTGCCCCTTTAGCTAAAACATCAACAGCATCCTCCGCATTGTCAAACGCCAGTATTTCCGCTTCCGGCAACGCCTCACGGATACGATTGGTTAACTGCCTTAGCAGAACAGGCTCATCTTCAACAGCAAGCACCTTCATACTTCTCCGCCTTTCCATACATATTGGGTTCCCCGGGCACTGTTCATTTGGGGATTTTAATGGCTGCACTCGTTCCTTTCCCGGGACTGCTTACAATTTCCAGACTGCCATTTACCATTTCCCTAACCCTGTATCGGGTGTTCTGTATGCCCAAATGGACCTTACCATCATTAAGAATCTCTGAAACATCAAATCCAACCCCATCGTCTGAAACAGTGACACAGTAATACTGATCCGTTTCAAAGGAACTGATCCTTACGGTTCCGCCATTCTTTGTCTTACAGATACCGTGTTTTATGGCATTTTCAACTAACGGCTGAACAGAGAGCGCCGGCACGGGGAAGGATTCACATTTTATGTCGTATTCAATGTTTAATCTGTTTGGAAACCGGAGTTTTTCAAGCCATACATAAGTTTTTATGTGGTTTAGTTCCTCCGAGAACGAGATCGGATTACTCTTATCGGCAAAATTAATGTTTTCACGGAGATAATCAGAAAATTCATTCGCAGCTTTTGCTGCAAGCCCCGGGTCTTCTTCACACAGTGCCGCAATGACTGCCAGGGAATTATAAAGGAAATGAGGCTGCATTTGTGAGATCATGGCAGAAACCTGAAGTTTTGTCTGTTCTTTTTCATGCCTTAAGATAGCCTTTTCAAGCTCATCATTTGCGTTAAACAGCATAAGGCAGACCGGCATCATGAATACTATGGTCAGTAACCCCCAGACCGAAGCATATTTGTTCAGTACATCCATATTCAGGGACAGCACGGAAAACAGGACAGGAGAAAAAACGCAGCATATAAACGATAGTTTTCGGGTTCGGCTTAAGTTTGAGAACATTGTTACAACTGACAATAACACAAGACAGAATAAATCTATGATGATGCTGATATAATCTGCGACGGCATCGGAATATATACCCTCATTCGTTACAAGGAAGAGAACCGGCCTGAATATATTAAGGATAATGGCTAAGGTATAAAAAATAACTCCGGTAGAAATGAGTACTGTGACTGCGCGGGTCATGGCTGACTCTTCAAGAAACTTTTTCTGATAAAGCCATAATGTCAGAAAAAACGTTATCGAAAAAAAATAATCAAGACCGGAGAATGCAGCAATCTGGCGGGCATAATCCGGCAGTCCGTAAATACTGTCTATAAGAGCCGAAAAGAAAACCCCAAGATAGACATTAAAGAGAAACAAAGTAAAATGGCCTATTTCCCCGATCGCTCCTCTCTTAAAAAACAAGTAACCTGACAGCAGTGTTAAAAACAAAAGGCTCACCAAACTGCTGATGATTTTGACTGATATAACTGAATCTCTGAAAATGTCGTTTTGCAATGATACTGCGATGGAAAACAGTGTCAATAAACACATGGCTCCAAATGTTAAGGAGCAGAATAATCTATGATCGACTTTCACCCGTTTATACATCCAACACTTATCCTTTCCACCTGCAGCCATTATTTATGCCTTCTATTCATAACAGGGGACTGCCGGGTTAAGCAGTCCCCTGTTAAGCTCATAATATGTGCTGTTCTGAATAGTTTTCACATTACTTACATGTGAATACCCAATCTCCGCCCACCATGGTGCCAAGCACCGGCGCATCCTCTATATGCTCCGGATCGCACTTTGTTATGTCTCTGCCAAGTACTACGAGATCAGCTTCTTTACCGACAGTTATGCTGCCAAGCCTGTCATCGCAAAGCATCTGGTATGCTTCATTTATGGTAGTCGCTTCTATCATCTGCTCAATAGTGACGCGCTCATCTGCACCATGTAATGTATCCGGACGTCCGGGAAGCTGGCGGATAACGCCTTTCTGTATGCCGATCAAAGGATAGGCCGGATTAGTAACAGGGTAATCACTCGCGGAGGTCACCACAACCCCTGCGTCAAAGAAGGACTTCATCGGTAATTGATTCTCTGCACGCTCCTCTCCAAGTACGGCCACTATCATACCGAAGTATTCCGGATCCATGTCAAACCAGTGGGGATCCGTCGAAGCTATCACATTAAGCTTACTCATCCGGGGGATGTCCTTCTTATCCACCACCTGAAGATGTGTGACCGCATCCCGTAAATCATGCGGTCCGCTCTGCTCCAGCGCCTTTTCAATGGCATCAAGCGCCATGCAAAGCGCCCCGTCACCAATGGCATGGGCATGAACCGTAAAGCCAAGCTCATGGGATTTTCTGTAAATCTTGATAAGGGTCTCCATATCGAAACGAAGCTGACCGTGATGTTTATGCTCTGCAGACCATTGATCTGTGTAGGGCTCTTTCATATACGCTGTCGAAGGAGTACCCGGAAACGTGCCGTCTATCTGTATCTTGATATTGGTGAGATTAAACATTTTCCCTTTGGTTTTCTCCCTGAGCTGCGCCGCATGCTCGATCTCCGCCATCGTGTCATGACCTTCTGCCTGGAACACCTGATAAGCGGCATAAACATGCATGTGAAGCTTGCCCTCCATATCAAGCTCATGGCAGGCTATCGCGGCATTGTCGGTGGTATCCCAGTTAATGATAGGATCTAAGATCAGGGTCTCGCCATGAGCAAGATACTCTTCCTGATAGTAAAGAAATCCCTCCTTATACTGCTCTACCGAGAAAACGGTAAGCTCTTTTAAAAGATCCATGGCGCCTTCACGGAAGTAACCGGTGGGATTGCCTTCACTATCCCTGGTAATGATCCCGTCACTGATATCAGGCGTGTTCTTATTAATCCCAAGGCGATCCATTGCCGCATGATTTACCCAATAGGAATGGTGTCCAATGTCTGCAAGAACAACAGGCTTGTCTGTCAGTCCATCGAGCAAATCCGCAGTGGGTCCGTCAGGCCCCATATCCGGTGTAGGCACAAATCCGGCTCCCTGAATAACATCCAGTTCGGGATGCTTAGCCGCAAATTCCTTAACAGCGTCAAGATGCTCCTGCAATGTGCCCATGGGATTCATATGTACAAAAAAGAGTGCTTCAGTCCCACCCGGAGCAATATGTCCGTGTCCCTCTCCCAATCCCGGAAGAATGATGCCGCCCTCATACCGGAACTCCTGCGTACCCTCGCCGATATATTCCTTTGCCCCTGCTTCGTCGCCAACATATACGAACTTTCCGTCTGCAATCGCTAAGGCCGCCGCCCTTGGCTGCTTCTTATCCACCGTATAGATATTGCCATAGATGACCTTGTCGGTAATAATATTTTCTTTCATTAGACGTAAACTCCTTTCAGCTTCTCCGTGCAAAACGGTTTTGTATGATTGTTCTGCATAATTTTACAAAAGAAAGTGTTAAAAGTCCGTTAAAATCCCGAAAGACGTTTTCATCCGCCCTGCGCTATGTAAGATACTGTGACTGTAGTTTTTGAATATCATTAACGGTAAGCTTCAGGCCATCCCGTAAAAATGAGCCAAAGCTGCCGTATTTGCAGTCGATCGTATGATAGTACTCCTCAATATAGTCCCGTTCAGCTCCAAAAAGATACCGCAGAGCTTCATCTGTAACCACACTGCCCTCTCCGGCCTGTGCCTTTACAAACTCCGTAAGAAATGCGACATCCTCCTTCAGGTATTCGTTTGTCGCCAGGTAATCATTGGTGACATCCTCCCTTGACACACCTAGGATTTCTTCAATGATCGCAGCTCCTATGCCCACACGATCCTTCCCGGCGGTACAATGCCAGACGGCTGCCTTTTCCCGCGGTTCGAGAAGAAGCCGGATAAAACGCGCATACCCTGCGGCGGCAAATTTATTTTCCGCAAAGGCATGGTACATGTCGCACATATACTGCCTTGCCTTGGCCGGCTCTGAACCAAATCTTTCAAAGACACTCTGATCGGCAGCCTTCTCCCGTGTGATACCGGCAGTCAGCGACTCAAGGATGGGGATATTGTAATATCGGATCCCCGGCAGCTTAATATCCGGCTTTTCGTTCCGCTCTCCATCCGTGCGCAGGTCGATCACCGTGTCCGCAAGTGCGGAAAACGCAATCCTGTCCTTTAGAGACAACTCCGAAAGATTGCCGCAGCGTACAAGCTTTCCGCTGACTATCCTCCTTCCATCGGAAGCCCTCATCCCTCCGAGATCCCGGATATTATGAAGCTTTTCAAAAACTAACAGTTTACTGGTACTCATCTTATTTATCATTGATTACATTTCCTTTACTTTCAAGAGGGTGTTCCAAAATGTCAAATTATTATCTTAATAATGATACCTTCTTTGCAATGCAGCCATAAAAATGGTCCCGACTACTGCCGCCATCAGCTCTGCGAAAACAGCGGAACACCATATACCGTCCGCGCCAAGCAGTACCGGCAGGAAGAGTACAGCCCCAAGCTCAAATACAAATGTCCGTAAAAAAGAGATCAGCGCAGATATCTGCCCGTTGTTTAAGGCAGTAAAAAATCCCGACCCGAAAATAGCCATTCCCGTAAACAGGTATGCGAAAGAGAATATCTGAAACGCGTGTATGGTATCTGAAAGCAGCTGTCCTGTATCCTTTAAGAACAAAATGGAAAACGGATATGCCAGTACTTCAGAGAGAATAAACATTATGACTGATGTAAGTCCGATGATCACGAGACTCTTTATTCTCAGGTTTTTAAGCTCCGTATGATTCTGTGCGCCGTAATGGTAGCTGAATACCGGCCCTGCCCCATTGGAATATCCCACAAATATGGCGGAAAAGATCAGGCTGACATACATCAGAAGCCCGTAAATGACAACCCCGTCCTCACCCGCATATTTAAGAAGCTGTACATTGTATATGGTACCTACGAAAGAAAATGCCGCTTCCGCCATGAATTCCGAGGATCCGTTCGTGCAGCATTTAACAAGCGCCCGCCCATCCCATCCGGGTTGCACCAGACGTAAGAGACTGTTATTCTTTCGCCGGAAGTAAATAAGCGGATACAGGCCTCCAACGACCTGTGATACAGCCGAGGCGGCTGCCGCCCCCGCAAGTCCCCATTGAAAGACGATAATAAAAAGCATATCCAGAGCAATATTACAAAGCCCCGCACATACAGTAACGACAAGCCCCAGCCGGGGTTTTTCGGCAGTAACAAAAAATAGCTGGAACGAATACGCCAATATCCATGCAGGCAAAGCCAGGATAAAGATCCGTCCGTACAGTATGCTGTATTCAAGGAGCTTCCCTTCTGCGCCCAACATGGCTGCGATCCAGGGCATAAAGATAAAGCCCGGCACCAGCATCAAAACACCCAGGCTGAAAGACGCCAGAATGATCAGGGAAAACAGACGGTCAGCTTTTTCCTTCTCCTTTTCTCCAAGCGTCTTTGCGATCAGTGCGCTGCCACCCACGCCAAACATATAGCCAGTCGTTCCGAGGATATTCAGCACGGGCATAATCAGGTTTATAGCTGCAAATCCCGTCTTTCCCACATAGTTGGCAACAAAATATCCGTCCACAATAATGTAGAGGGAAGTGAATATATTCATCGCAATGGGCGACAGTGTAAAGCGCAGTAATTTACCATATGTAAAATGCTCTGATAAATGAATCCGTGACTTCACGCCTCTCCCATCTCAGTTCCATCTTCCGACATGAAACAGGCCACCAGCCCATAGATGATGGTCGGACGGATCCAGATCTCCGTGAGCAGGTAGGTGGTATATTCATTGACAGGATTGTATACAATGACATAGTGATACAATCCGGCAATGAACATATCAATGATAAAAAGCATCCACAGGTTACGCTTGGTGTAGCTCTTCCAGTCTTTGCGGGCATAGAAAAAAGTGAGCATGAGAAGCAGCAAAACCGAAAGAGTAAGGCAGATTAAATGGATCGGGTAATTCTCAAGCGGCGGAGCAAAAAGGATATCACGTAAGAGTACCGTAATACCTATGCACACCGAACTCCAATAGTTAAAACGCTGACTGTCGAGGCGCTTAAAGAAATATAGCCCCATCATCACAAGGCATGCGATGTAACACAGGTTAAGTACTAGTTCCGGCCACGTGTCGCGAAGCCCCAAATGGCTGATCCCATAAAACATAGTGCCCACCGACAGTACTGCCGCCACCGCCGTGATAGTTATATCCACGATCTGCGATTTCTTTTTGAATCTTGTTTCCATTGTAACTGTTCCTCCTGATTTTTTATACAGATATCAATCAAATGCCCCGCTGCAGAGCTGTGGGGCATGCTCTGCAGACTGCACCCTATCAGCAGAATATAGTGTCAAATCCCGTGGTCTCAATGATCTCCTTCACCTGATCGCTCATATTGATCAGGCTGAAATCGCTGTCTCCTGCCAAGGCTTTTCTCATTATAAGAAGTACACGCAATCCTGCCGAGGAAATATATTCCAGATTCTTCATATCCACACATATGCCTGTAATATTTCCCTTGCTCTTTGCCTCTCTGTACAATGCAAGCAGTCCCGGGGAGGATATCGTATCAAGTCTTCCTGTGAGCGACACCTTAAGGATGCTGTCATTCAACTCCAGATCTGCTTTGAAATTATCCTCTTCATGCACTAAATTATCGCTGCCGCCTGCTACGGGTGACATTACCCAGAAGCTGGTCTCCTCAAGCGCGGCCTGTACCTTATCACGGACATCACTCGGAAGCTTCTCGATGGAGATTAATCTTTCCGGCATATACTCCTTTATAGAGACGATCTTAAGATCAAACCCCATGTCTGCGACAAACTTTTTTGCTTTTTCCGTATCGCTGTCGAAAAATACATTATTGGCAAGCGTTGTCTTGGAAACCGCCCCGGCAGCTATATGACCTATCTCGGCCGCAATCTCCTCAGGCATGTCGGACGTCACCGCGGCAATGGCTTTTCCACTGGCCTTGGTGAGTTCATTATCAACAGTTACCCATCTTCCGCCGAACTCCAGCAGAAGCTTTCTGATATTGCCGAATACAGTCTCTATCTCCGGCTGCGTAAAGTACATCAGGAGTCCCTCCGTAGTGATGTGAAGTTCTCCCTTGGCCCCCTCCAGAGCCTTCCTCAGAGAGGAATAATTGGTTGCGTCAACCTCATGATACCTGATGTTGTCGCTGTCTCCGATCACTTCCCTTACAGCAGGCTTCATTGCATCGATCACGGCAGGAAGGTCTAATCCGAAATAGTTTATCCCGCTCTTGGAGAGCTTTATGCCCCGGGCAGTATATCCGCACGGAAGATCAACGACCGTCGCAGCGCCTGATGCCTTTATGTAATTATTGGAGGAAAAGAATCTCGCCTCAAGCTGTGAATTAAATACCGGTACGGCTTTCATAAGTGCCTCCATTATCTGCGGCGGCACCTTGGCTCCACGCTTCTCTTTATCTTCTCCGAACTTCGTAAACCCGAGAACCTTTCGCAGATTCTCCGAATCCTCGTCACCGGTAGCCGCGACCAGCTGCAGACATGAATGAGCTGTGCTGTATACCGGATTTACTTCTTCCCTCAGTTTCTCGATGCTCATTTCGTTTATTTCCTGTGCCATATTAACTCCTTATTCAAAATATGCTTCATATCTGCTGTTACAGGTGGTATAATACTTCAGCACTTATGAATATCGCATCAGGCTCCGCCTTTTTGAGCGCATCCTGCTTATTGTAACTTAAGTGATTGCCCGGGTATGATCAGGTTGGGATTCTTTATCACATCCTTGTTAAGATTAAAAATGAGGATCCATTTATTACTGTCTCCAAGTTTGTTTCTCGCGATCGAACTTAACGTATCTCCCGAAACCACTGTATATACATCTGCTTCCGCTTTAACCATGGATTGATTATCTGAAGTCTGTGTGCTTGAAGCCGTAATGAAGTATGTATCATAATACTCGTCATACATTCCAAGGCATGCATCTGCTCCTGCATTTGTCGACAATGCCTTTTCTGCGACTGTTTCCCATGAACCATACTTCTTATAGTAATACTCCGGAGTACCACCGTTTTCGTTACCGTATTTTTCAAGATTACTTTTCTTAACCTTGGCAAGCCCGACCGGATCATTCTTATAGCTCTCAAGTCGTATTTCGTTCCGTCTGGTGCTCACTGCAATGGCTATATCCTTTATATCTGCTCCCGCTGTTTTCATTGCGGTGATCATCCCATAGAGCTCTTTTATGCTGTCATGGTATTCTTTCCTCTGCTTTCTCATCTCTTCCACGAAAACGGGATCCAACCAATCATAATCGGCATATTCCTTCAGACGTTCTGAATAAGGACTTGGCGAGTATCCGTATACCGCATTTGGATTCACCACTATATCCGCTGCTGCCTTGGGATTTTCCATTGGGTTATGAACATACTTTTCAGCCCCAAAAACAGGAACCGAATTAACGAGCATCAGCATCGCAATAAAAAGTGTGATCGTTATTTTCTTATTAATTCTTATCATGTTGTTTATCCTCCTATAATAACCTCACTATCGACCATGAAAATAATGAGGAGATGATGCATCTTCATGTATTAAGCAGCTTGAAGTTCTCTGTATTGGAACGGTAAAGCCTCTTGAATACCTTGTAATTTCTATCATAGATTTCCTTGAAGGCAGTATTGGGTTTATAAACATGCTTGAATTTTACAAGCCTTCGTGACAGATCAAGGACATTCTCTCCCTTAATTCCGGTCGCTACAACAAGCGCTGTTCCGACAACGCCAACCTCCTGTGTATTATACACAGTCTCAACCCTTCTTCCGGTAATGTCGGATAGCAACTGACATGCAACGGATGATAAAGAACCTCCACCGACAAATCTTATGGTATCGGAGTCTTTGATGCCTTTTTGATCCAGATAGTTCATAGGACGCCTGAGTGCGTTTCCATCCTTATCAACAAGAACGGTCCCCTGCATCTGGGAGCAGAAAGCGAGACCTTCTACTTCCTTAGGTTTAATATCTGATTTTTTAAACAGCTCCCTTGTGGTTCTACGCAGAGCTGCCCACCACTCTTCCGTGTCCTGCTACGCTCCGCCATCAGCAGAAAAATAAATCCCATATTCATCTGTAGCACTGGCTGCAAGCCTTATTCCGGTATCAATTTCGAACAAACAGGTTTTTACGCTGCCAGTACCGAAATCATATATGATAACATACATGCATCAATCCTCTTTCAAATGGATGCTCCAACCTGTACCTATCTTGTCTTTTACTATTTTCATAGTCTGATCATCAAGTTCCGGCCAGTCGACCACTGTGGTTGCATGATCCTTCACCAGATGGGCCTTTTCAGCACATAAGGCAAGCGGTGTATCCGCAAGCGAATCGGAATAA
>Ga0256872_10000132_pt1 | contig 16641 bp, 8 predicted proteins | sample RumenRJG_08RNA_FD_186119 | JGI IMG/M metagenome (GOLD analysis project Ga0256872, IMG submission 186119) | Metatranscriptome of bovine rumen microbial communities from Lethbridge, Alberta, Canada - Rumen RJG_08 (Metagenome Metatranscriptome) | ecosystem: Host-associated > Mammals > Digestive...
AAAAAAATAAAAAATTTTTTTATGAAAAACAAATTAAAAAGAAAGGTACACGCTTTCTATCTTAAAGCTGCTGTCTTAACAATGCTGCTGACATTGTTTTGTGGCGTGCTTCAAGTAAAAGCGCAGAACAGGCAGATTTCTGGTACGGTTACCGACGAAAACGGTGACCCAATCCCAGGTGTTACCGTGTTGGTGGAAGGTACCACAGCGGGAACAATTACCGACTTGGACGGTAAGTATCATCTAAGTGTTAATGAGGGTGCGAAACTTGTTTTCTCGTACATTGGATACGAAACAATGACGATGCCCGCATCAAACAATTTAACTGTAGCACTTCACGAGCAGGCTGCTGAGCATGAGGAAATCGTGATTGTAGGTTACGGTCAACAGAAAAAAGCCTCTGTCGTAGGTGCGATTACCCAGACGACAGGTAAAGTGCTTGAGCGCGCCGGCGGTATCAGCAACGTAGGTGCTGCTTTAACCGGTAACCTTCCGGGTGTTGTTACAACACAGAATTCAGGACAGCCTGGCGAAGAAGATCCGAAGATTCAGATTCGTGGTTTGAGTTCTTGGAACAACTCAGATCCGCTAGTTTTGGTGGATGGTGTTGAACGTTCTATGAGTAGTGTGGATATCAGTTCAGTACAATCTATTTCTGTATTGAAAGACGCATCTGCAACCGCAGTATACGGTGTGAAAGGTGCTAACGGTGTTATCCTTGTTACTACAAAACGTGGTAGTGAAGGTTCTGCAAAAATTGATGCAGGTTTTTCTACAACTTTGAAAGCAATTTCAAAACTTCCTAGCAAGATGGACTCTTACGATGCTCTTATGGCTCGTAATGAAGTTATCGAACACGAACTTGCTATTGCTCCTACTGCTTGGAATTATATTCGTTCTCAGGAGTTTATTAATAATTATCGCAATCAGACTTCCGTTGAACAGCGTGAGCGTTATCCGAATGTTAACTGGCAAGATTATCTTTTTAAAGATGCTGCCCTTTCATACAATGCTTATGTGAATGTTAGTGGTGGTTCTAAGTTCGTAAGATACTATGCTGCTGTTGACTATGTAAACGAAGGCGACCTTTATGATATTCCTGAAAACGGTCGTGCATATAGTTCTGAATTCTCTTATCAACGTATCAATGTTAGAAGTAACCTTGACTTCAATATTACAAAATCTACTGTATTGAAAGTTAACCTTGCTGGTTCTAACGGTATTCGTCATATTCCATGGCGTCATATGCATTATAGCGGTGATACTTGGCAACAAGGTCAAGCATTTGCTTCTGCATTCTCTACTCCTCCAGACGTATTCTTGCCGCGTTATAGCGATGGTACTTGGGGTATTTATCCTGATGATAAGAACCTTGCTAACTCAGCTGTTGCTTTTGCTTTGGGTGGTAGTGCTGAAACTTCAACCACTCAGGTTAATACAGACTTTATTCTTGAACAAGATCTCGGTAAGTGGGTAAAAGGTTTGAGCCTTAGAGGTTTGGTTTCTATGGACAACTCTTTCCTCGAAAACAACAGAGGTATCAATGATATGTGGAACGATCCTGCTACTACATATATTAATCCTTTGACAGGAGAGGCTACAAAACCTACTACAAACTCAAATCCTGAACATTTCAGATTTTTCGATGCTCCTGAATGGAGTACCGGTAATGGTGAAATCAATAACTACAATACTTCCAGAAGACTTTATTACCAAGTACAAGGTAATTACAACCGTAAATTTGGTGATCATAATGTAGGTTCTATGGTTATGTTTTCACGTTCTCAAAATGCGTATGGTCCGGGTCTTCCTATTAACAGAGAGGATTGGGCTTTCCGTGTAACTTATGATTGGAAAGGTAAATACTTTTTGGAGTACAATGGTGCATACAACGGTTCTCAGAAATTTGGTCCTGACTATCGTTTCGCATTCTTCAATTCAGGTGCTATCGGATGGCTTATTTCCGGTGAAAATTTCATGAAAGGTTTAGTTGAAAGACATATTGTTGAAAACTTGAAAGTAAGAGCATCAGTTGGTCAGATTGGTGATGATAATATTCCTAATGTTGACTACCTCTACATGGATCTTTGGAAACTTGGCGGCAATGCTTATATGAATGCTGCTGACCGTACAAAAAGTAAGTATCAGGCATTCTATCAATCACAGATTGGTAACGACCAAATTCACTGGGAAAAAGTTACAAAAGTTGACATCGGTCTTGATTTCAACTTGTTTAACGGTTTGGTGGCTGGTAGTTTTGATGTATTTAGAGATCGTCGTACTGACATCATCTTGAAAGGTGATCAACGTGCTATTCCTAATTATTTTGGTGCAACACCTTCTACACTTAACTTTGGTGAAGTAAAAAACAAAGGTTATGAAGTAGAAGTGAGAGTAGAAAAGAGTCTTCTTTCCAACAAGTTGAGACTTTGGGGTAACTTCAATATGACTCACAACGAAAACGAGGTTGTAGAAAAAGACGATATTGAAGGTCTTCCAAATTATCAAAAAGCTAAAGGTTATCAGATTGGTCAGACAAGAAGTCATATTGATGCCGGATTCCTTAATAACTATGATGAGGTTTATGGTAGTCCTGCACATAACTCAAATGACCAATTTAGACTTCCGGGTGATCGTTACATCGTAGATTTCAATGGTGACGGTATTGTTGACAATGAGGATAGTGCACCTTATGCACATCCAACAACTCCTCAGAATACTTACAATGCTACTATCGGTGCTGATTACAAAGGTTTCAGTTTCTTTGTTCAGTTTTACGGTGTAACTAATGTATCTCGTTATATTGGTCTTAATTCTTTTGGCAATATGCTTGATAATGCTTACGATTATGCTTCTTGGTGGTCGATGGATGATACTAATGCTGATCTTACAACACCGAGATTTGCATCTCAAAATACTCCATATTATGCAGGTACTCAATATACATATGATGGTTCTTACATCAGATTGAAGAATGTTGAGTTGGCATACAGCTGGAATGGCGGTTGGATTAAGAAATTGGGTATGAGTTATCTTAAGGTTTATGTTAATGGTAACAACCTTTGGCTCTGGACAAGAACTCCTGACGATCGTGAAATCAACGATAGCGGTCAGACTGCTTCTTATCCTTCTGTTAAGCGTTTCAATTTCGGCTTTAAGTTATCTTTCTAAAAAAACAAAAATGATGAATATTAAATATAAACAATTAAGCAAGATATTTTTGGGAGTTGGTCTTTGCTTGTCGATGACAAGTTGTGAAGATTATCTTGACAAAGCTCCGGATACCGATATTTCGGAAACTGAGGCTTTCAAGAACTTCACTAATTTTCAAGGATATGTTGAACAAATATACTCAAAAATACCTAATAAGTTTGCTGCAAACTGGTCGCCTAGTTGGAACTGGGGTGAAGACGAGCTTTTTAATAGTAACGATATGGGGCGTGCCCGTATGACTACATATATTGACAATGGTGACTTCAGACGTTGGTATCAAAATAATCCTTGTTGGTTGAAACGTCAATATGTAGATAGAGATGTGCAGAAATCCAACGGTTTGTACAACAATATGTGGAATGCCATTCGTATTGCAAATGTAGGTTTGGAATCTATCGAAAAGGTGGCATCCGGAGAAATAACTTATTCCGGTACTCAAGAGGAATTAAATGTATTGCGTGGTCAATTACTTTTCTTCCGTGCATGGTGGCATTTTGAAATGGCATGTTATGTAGGTGGTTTGCCTTATGTAGATAAAGCATTTGCACCGACAGAGAAGGTTGATATGGCTAGATTGACATATCCTCAAACTCTTAGAAGATGTGCAGATGATTTCAAAGCCGCTGCTGAGTTACTTCCTGAAAATTGGGATAAGACTGCTGTAGGTCGTGATACTAAAGGTAGCAACGAGTTGCGTATTAATAAGACTATGGCTCTTGCTTACTATGGTAAAGCAGCTCTCTGGCTTGCAAGTCCTATGGCAAAACAAGGAGCTAAGACAGGTGGTGACACTTATGATTATGATGAAGAAGTTGCTAAAGAAGCAGCAGATGCATTTGGTCAGATCCTTGCTTCTGTAGAAGCCGGCACTTCTCAATACAAACTTGCTCAGTTTAAATACACCAATATTTATGAACATGATAATGGTGGTAGCCTTGGTGAGTATTCTAAAATTTTCTATACTCATGACGGTAATGTGATGCCTGGTGGCGATGAGGCTATTTTCAGATGTCTCTGCAACGGTGACAACGGCGACTATTCACTTTGGCAGCACGCTCACGTATGGGGACCTAAGTTTGGCGGTATGGTAACAGGTGATAACCTTATTCACCAGCCGACAGCAAACTATGTTCACTATGCTTACGGTATGGCTAACGGTCTTCCTCTTGATGATCCTAACTCAGGTTTTGATCCTACACATCCTTGGAAAGATCGTGACCCGCGTTTCTATCATGATATTGTATTTGACGGTTTTAAATATATTACAGGTGAAATCCTTGACGATAACAAAGCTATCAGACCTTATCAATACTGTAATTTGTATACCGGCGGTAATATGAGGGATGACATCAACGGTTCTAGAACAGGTTATTTTATTCAGAAACTTGTTCCTCACACATCTAACATCATTGATAAGAAGTGTGAATATATGAACTTCTTTGGTCATATTCCATACGTTCGTCTTGCAGATATTTATTTGATGTATGCAGAAGCTGTGTCAGCCGGTTATGGTTCTCCATCTTTAACAGCTACAACATGCAGCCTTACAGCTTTGGATGCAATCAATGCTGTAAGAACAAGATGCGGTGCAGGTCCTGTAGGTGGTGATGGTGAAAATAATCATGTAAATACTGAATATATTTCTAATAATCATAGATTCATGGACGAAGTTAGACGTGAACGTGCATGCGAACTTTCTTTTGAAGGATTCAGATATTGCGACCTTCAACGTTGGCTTTTGCTTACTGAAAAACAGGTTCTTAACAACACTGTTTATGATTATACAGAGAAGTGTTCAGTTGAATTTACAAGAGTTATTGAGGATATTGAAAGCGAGTATAAAAATAAGAAAAAGTACGATCCTCGCGATGAAGAGGTAAAAGGTTATACTCTTAAACCAATTCTCAAGAGAAATTTCACAGCAACACACTATTTGTTTCCTCTACCTATAGACCAGACATATTATTCTGAAGGTTTCCAACAGAACCCTGGTTGGTAGTATTTTATGTATTATTTGAAACAAAATTAAATTATTACAATGAAGAATTTTAAATCAATTATATTGATGATCCTTGCAACCGCTTCTGTTCCTGCAACCCTTCAGGCACAGGAGGTGGAAGATGGCGATTCTACTGCTGCTGTTAAGGTCTCTATGGCATTTGGACAGGAAAAAGATGCAAGAGACATTTTAGGCGGTGTTTCGTATATCGACACCAAAGAGGTATATGCAAATAATTTTCATACTTATGCCCTCGATAATATTTCCAGCTATGCTACAGGTATTACCGGCTGGAATGGTAATATCAGGGGATGTCAGAGTTCGCCTATCTATGTAATAGATGGTGTAATACGTGATATCAACAATGTTACTCCTTCAGAAATCGAGCAGATTACAGTTCTTAAAAGTGCTGAAGCAATTATGCTTTATGGTAGTATAGCTGCTAACGGTGCTATTTTGGTTAAGACAAAACGCGGTAATGTAGAAGGACTTGAAATTACAGCAAATATTGCTTCAGGTATGGATGTTGTTCGTCAGTATCCGGAATATTTGGGCGCTGCTGAATATATGGCTATGTACAATCAAGTAGCTGCTGCCGACGGTCTTACTACAAAGCGTTATTCTGATGAACAAATTTATTACACTTCTGTAGGTTCTAATCCTTACCGTTATCCGGATGTGGATTTCTATTCATCTGATTATTTGAAAAAAGCTATCAACCGTACTGATGCCAATTTAGAACTCAATGGCGGTAATGAGAAAGCTCATTTCTATTCAAATATCGGTTATATTCACAGCGGTGATTTTGTAAAAATCGGTGAGGGTGACAATGCCGGTACTTCTAGACTTAATGTAAGAGGTAATGTCGATATCAATCTTACAAAGAATATTACTGCTTACGTTAATGCTAATGCTACATTCGATAATGCAAAAGAAGCCAGAGCAGATTATTGGAAAGCTGCCGCAACTTTGCGTCCAAACTTCCTTGATTACTCTGCACCGCTTTTGCCTATCTCTATGATTAATCCTGATAATAAGGCAGCTATCGATATGGTAAATACTTCGTTGGGCGTGATTGACGGAAATTACATCCTTGGTGCTAGCAACCAAACAATTACTAACGAAATTGCTAATATGTATGCTGCCGGTAGCCGTAAAACTACAAAACGTCAGTTTATGTTTGATGCAGGCGTAAAAGCAAATCTTTCATCATTACTTGACGGACTTTATTTCAAGTCAGGTTATTCAATGGACTTTGTTACTCAATATGTAACAGCTTTTGAAAACCAGTATTATTCATACGTGCCTACTTGGGGTAATATCAACGGTTATGATGAAATCGTAGCTTTGGAACGTAAAGGTACTGAAAAGAAGTCTGGTGAACAGACTATCAATAATTCAAGTAACAACCGTGTAGTTTCCGGCAATGTTATCCTTGGATATGATAAGTCATTTGGTGACAACAATGTTAGCGCAATGGCATTGGCTAATGTTTACCAACTTACTAAAGCAGAAACTTATCACAGAACAACAAATGCAAATCTTGGTTTTTCTGCAAACTACAATTTCGCACACAAATATTACTTAGGACTTACTGCTGCAATTCCTCACACCACAAAGTTGGCTGAAGGCAAACGCAACGGTTTTTCTAAGTCAATCTCTGCCGGTTGGAATATCGCAAACGAAGATTTCATGCAAGGCAACGGCATTGTATCAACACTTTCTTTGAATGCTAACTTCGGTACTATCGATGAAGATATCGACATCGAAAACTGGTACATGTATCTCGGTAACTGGGAAAACAATTACGGTGGATTCTCTTGGAGAGACCAAGCAAATCCTCTTAAAGGTACAACATGTCGTGCAGGTTCTAACTACAATCTCGACTTCGTAAAACACAAAATGATGTCAATCGACCTCAAAGCAGGTTTCCTTGATGACATGATTGTTCTTGAAGGTTCTTACTTCACTGACAAACGTGAAGGTTTGCTTGCAAAACCACTTTCTTCTTATCCTGAATTCATGAGTAATGGTTCTACAAGTTTTATCCCTTATCAGAATCTTAACGATGAAGAAACCAAAGGATATGAACTTGGTATTACATTCAACAAAAAATTTGGTGACTTGTCTTTGTCAGCAGGTGCTTACGGATTATATTCCGAAGTAAAGAGAACCAAATATGATGAAGTAGCAGAATACGATTACCAGAAAAAAGAAGGCAAACCTGTTAACGGTTATTGGGGGTATCAGTGTCTCGGAATTTTCCAATCTAAGGAAGAAATCGAGAATTATAAATCTGAAGACGGTACTGTTATCACACAGAATCTTGGTACTGACGTAAAACCTGGTGATTTGATTTATGTTGACCAAAACGGTGACAATGTTATCGATGATAAAGACAAAGTATACCTCGGCAAATGGGGTTCTCCTTATATCATGGGTTTCAATGTAACTGTTAAGTACAAAAACTTCACACTCTTTGTTGCTGGTAATGCAAATGCCGGTGGTTATGGTTTGAAAGATAACGGATATTATCAAATCGATGCAGAAAACGGTAAGTATTCTGCTATCGCTCGTGACTGCTGGACAGAGGAAACAGCTGCTACTGCAACTTATCCTCGTATTACACGTGATTCTAAAAACAACTATGTAACTTCTGACTTCTGGATGTACAAGACTGACGCTTTTAATCTTGAGCGTGTACAGCTTACTTACGATTTGCCGGCAAGCCTTTTTGAAAACAATTTCATTTCAAGAGCTTCTGTTTTCGTAAACGCATCAAGCTTGTTGAGAATTTCAAAAGAGAAGGATGTTACATTGCTTAATTATTACAAAGAGAACACATCTACAGCAACTCTTCAGACAAGAAGATTTATGTTTGGTCTCAGAGTAACTTTCTAATCTAATTTAATCTTATTTGAAAAAACACAATGACAAATTTCAGTATAAAATCGTTAACATGCGGTTCGTTGCTTTTGGCAGGTTTTGCATTTTCAGCTTGTGAGGATGTTATGGAGCCGGCTATGGAAAACAAGAACGATATCGACGCCGTTGTAAACAACGGTGACTGGATGTCGGGCATCCTTTCCGGTGTTTATACCAATATGCCTTTTAAAAATGCCGGTGGATGGAATGTAGAGTCAGACTTGGCAACAAGTGATGCTTATTGCAACGTCAACAGCAATACTTACATCAATCTTTCAAAATCGTGGACTTCAGAGTCCACGCCTTTTAAATCTTGGAGTACATATCTCTCTTCTATCAACTATATCAATATCTTCATGGGCAACCTCGGAAAAACCGACTGGACCGGTGATGAAACAAAAAATATGTTGTATAGTGAGAGAATGCGTGGTGAGGCTTATGCATTACGAGGACTTTATGGTTATTACTTGCTTAGAACTTACGCAGGTAAGGATGCTAGCGGTAATTTCCTTGGTTATCCGGTGTTTACTGAAGAGTTCGCCGGTGATGCTGACTTCAATTTGTCTCGTAACACTATTCAAGAATGTACCGATCAGATAATTTCTGACCTTAATGCTGCTATTGATATTCTTCCTTTGGAATATAAGGATTTTGAAAGTGATGAAGTTCCTGCAAAATATAAGGAACAAGGTATCAGTGGTGCTTTGTATTCTACAGCATTTGGTGCACACCTTGTAGGTAGAATTAATGCAAAAATTGCCATGGCAATCAAGTCTGAAGTTTTGCTTTGGGTAACATCTCCTGCATTTGAGGGTTCTACTTCATATACTTACGAAGATGCAGCTAATGCAGCAGCTCAAGTTCTCAACACTGTTGGTGGTGTTTCCGGTATGGATCCTCAAGGATTTTATTGGTATCTCAACGCTGACGATGTAGAAAACGGTCTTTGTCCTGCAGAAATCCTTTGGAGAAGCAATAGGGAAAACGGTCACGCTTTGGAAGAAAATAATTTTCCTCCGTCTCTCAACGGCAAAGGTTTTGTAAATCCTTCTCAAAACTTGGTTGATGCATTTGGTATGGCAAACGGTTATCCTATTACTGATACTAAATCAGGATATGATCCTGCAAATCCTTATGCAGATCGTGATCCGCGTCTCGATTATTATATCGTACATGACGGTTCTAAATTCGGTGATGCAGAAATCGTTACCCATGATGCTTCAAAAGATGACGCACTCAACAAAGTTTCTAGTTCTACAAAAACCGGTTATTACCTCAAAAAAATTCTTCGCGGTGATGTAATCAGTGGTTCTGATAAAAAATGGAACGATCATTATCATTACAGTGCTTGGATTCGTTTTACTGAGATATTCCTTAATTATGCAGAGGCTGCAAACGAGGCTTGGGGTCCTAAAGCCGGCGGTAGCAACGGATATTCTGCTTATGAAGTTATTAAGGCACTTCGTGAAAGAGCCGGTATTTGTAAAGGTGAGTCTGACGCATATCTCGAATCTTGTGCAGCAAGCAAAGAGCAAATGCGTGAACTTATTAGAAATGAGCGTCGTATCGAACTTTGTTTTGAAGGACACAGATTCTTTGATCTCCGTCGTTGGAATGATCTTCAGGGCTTGAATGAAAAACTTACCGGTGTTCAGATTTCTAATGGCGTTTATAATACTATTGACGTTAATTCATTTATGTACAAGGATAATATGATTTATAGTCCTATTCCTAATGCTGAGGTTCTAAAATGGAGCAATTTGGCTCAAAATCAGGGATGGTAGCATTGGAAATAATAATTAAATTAAAATAAATATAATTAATAATATGAAAGCTAATAGTTTGATATATGGCTCTTTGGCATTTGCTCTCATGGGAGCAAGTGCTTGTAAGAACTCTGACATGACTTTCCCGGATTACGAAGGTGGTACAACTGTTTATTTTGCATACCAAACACCTGTACGTACCATAGTACTTGGAGAGGATGTCTACAACACCGATAACGATAATGCTCACCGTTGTGCAATTTATTCGGTATCTGGTGGTACTTACGATGGTATTTCTGCCACTGTTAATTTCGAAGTAGACGAATCTTTGGTAAAGGATTGCTATTTCGATGAGGCTATGACAAAACCTGTCCTTGCAATGCCTACTAATTACTATCATCTCGAAGGTAGTGAACTTAAATATTCTGGCAGTCATAATGCTCATGTTGATGTTCAACTTACAGATGAGTTTTTTGCTGATCCTAAATCAGTAGAAAATACATACGTTATTCCTCTTAAAATGACTTCACTAACAGGTGCAGACAGAATTAATCCTGAAAAGGCTTATGTCTTATATCTTGTGAAATATATCAACAAATATTCTGCTATCTATCTTCGCAGAGGTGTTGATGTAATCACAGACGGTGAAAATACTTTTGTAAATGTAAGACACAAAGGTGTAGAAAACGATGAAGTATTCAAAACCAAGACTACTTCTCTTAATACTCTTACATGTACTATTCCGGTTCTTAATCTTGAAGGTAATGAGATGTATGACATGAACAACAAACCTGTTACTTGTGATATTGAACTTACTTTTGACGAAAACGGAGAGTGTACAATTACTTCTCTTACTAAGGATATTACTGTTAACGGTACCGGTCACTACGGCGAGAAAACTGAAAAACTCGCATGGGGCAACAAAGATCGTGACGGCCTTTATCTCGATTACACACTTCAAGTCGGCAACTATACAAAGATGGCTGTTAAAGACACTTTGGTACTTCAGACTCGTGGCGTGTCTAAAGAGAATTTCAATATTTATTATTAGAAAATGTAATTAATTCTGAGTATTTAATATGAAATATTTATATAAAATTCTTCCTGTTGCTTTGATTGCTGTTGCAGCAACAAGTTGTGACGATGAGATAGTACAGGACTATTCAGTTGACAAGCCTGAAAGCGTTGAGACTTCAGAATATCTCAATTCTTTGGGCGTACTCAAAGATTATGTAAACAAGGCTTCAAGTCCTAATTTCAAACTTGGTGCTGCTGTTTCGGGATCTGCATTTACTAGCGATGGCGCTGAATATATTTTGGCTAAAAACAATTTTGAAGAAGTAATTCCTTCATCAGGTTGGAGTATCGCAGACTGTGCAGGTGCTGACGGTACTTTCGATTTTGCAAGCATAGCATCATTTGTTAGCAGAGCTCAGCAAAATGGAATTGAAATTTTTGGTGCTCCTTTTTGCTTGAGTGCTAATCAGAATTGCGATTTGTTGGAAGAAAAGGTTAAGAACAAACCGGATCCAAATGCAAAGTCTAATGCAGTTCTTAAATATACTCAAGCTACAGCTAAATCTAATGCTTGGGATTCTAATTTCTTCATTCAGTGGGACGAGGCATTGGAAGTGGAAACCGATTATGTGATTACTTTCCAAGCAAAAGCTACTAAGGCAGTAGGTCTTCAGCTTGAACTTATGGATCCTAGTGGTACCAAATGTACTGTACCGGATCCTGAGGGTAAACGTACTGAAGATTGGCAACAATCTTATAGCTCTTATTCTGATGTTGCTAAGTATGGTGTGAATGTAGGAGAAGATTGGACTACAATTACTCAGACATTTACAACTCTTAAAGAAGCTCCTGACGGTCGTAAATTTGAATATAAAAAATTCCAGTTTGGTACAGGTAAGGTAGAAGGAGATCTCTTGATTGATGATTTCGTAATTTACAAAAAAAGTGATCCTGATAAGAAGAATATATATGAGAACTCTTCTTTCGATGATGCTGATGCAATGCCGGCTGGAACAACCCGTGAAGAGCTTGCTGCTGTTACTAAAATCGAAACTAAAGTTGAATACAGTGATGAAGTTAGATGTTTGAAAATCAATTGTCCTTCTAATACTGAAGCTCCAGGCGGTGCTAATGGTCAGACTTGGGCAACTCAGCTTTGGATTAAGAGTTCTATAGATTTCAAAAAAGATGTTAGCTACAAATTCAAATGTCGAGTTCGTGCTGACAAGGCTTACAAACCGGGTTCAGGTATTCACGGTGATGCTGACGGCGATCATTGGATTTCCGGTGGTGTTACTGACTTGTCAATTACAACTGAATGGCAGGATTATGTAAAGGAAGGTACTTTTGAGCAAGATTATGTACATGAATCATCTGGTCAGGGTGGTCATACATTTGCATTCGACCTTGCTACAGGTGAGGCTAATGTAATCTATTTTGATGATATCAGCCTTGAAATCGGTGGTACTGAAGTTGTTAAAAACGGTGATTTTAGTTCCGATGATTTGAGCTCTTTTGTTGTAAAAATTCAGCAAGAATTTGTTGACCCGGAAATCTTTGACGGTGAACTTAAGTATACTGTTGTAACAGTAGAGGAAGTGGGTGGTATTCCACTTACACTTAAAGAAAAACGCGACAACTTGTTGCCTATCGTCGGTGATTGGATCAACGGTCTTTTCAAGAATACTAACGGATACGTAAAATCTTGGAATATTGTTAGTGAACCTTTGGCTGAATCTAATAAAGCCGGAGAAGATATCAATATTTCCGGTAGCGCTTTCTCATTGCAATCTAAAGGTGCAAATGTTGTTAATAAAAACGACAAAGAGGTTAAGAAGAACTTCTACTGGGGTGAACACCTCGGTAAAGATTATGTAAGAGACCTCGTAAAATTGGCTCGTGAAGCCGGTTCTGCAAACGGTGTTTCTGACCTTAAACTCTTTGTAAATGAAAGCCGTCTTGAATCTAATCCTGAAAAACTTCAGTCACTTCTTGATTGGATTTCTTATTGGGAAGAAGATGGTACTGTAATCGATGGTATTGGTACTGAAATGCACGTAAGTTTCTATGCTGATGCTGCTCAACAGGAAGCTGCTAAAGAAGGTATCGAAAATATGTTTAATAAACTTAAAGAGACAGGTAAACTTATCAGAATTTCCGAACTTGATATGAACTATATCAGTGCTGCCGGTGCTCCGGTTAAGAGCATGAATGTAACTTCTGATATGAATAAACAAATGGCAGAATTCTACAAGTTTATTGTTTCTAAGTATTTGGAAATTATTCCTGCTTCTCAACAAGCCGGTATTTGTCTTTGGACTCCTGCTGATGCTAATTCTAATGCTACATGGCGTGCTGGCGAACCGGCAGGTCTTTGGACTGAAGGTTATCAACGTAAATCGCAATATGCAGGTTTCGTTGAAGGTTTGCAAGGCAAATAATATTATTTTATTTTGATTTCTTAACGGAGGCTTAATTTTTCATAAGCCTCCGTTTTATAAAAAAAAATTATGAGAATTTTCAATCGAAATATAATATTTGCTTTTTCTCTTATTCTCAGTCTAGGATTTTTTGCATGTAGTGACGACGATGTAAAGGAAAAACCAAATTACAACGGAGGTGGCTCAAACAAACCTTCGGAGACGGAGGATACTGCAAAAGTCGTAACTCCATCAGGTCTACATGTTGACGGCAAATACCTCAAAGACGGAAACGGAAATATCGTAAATCTTCACGGTTTTGCTCAGACATACAGTTCTTGGTTTAATGAGGGCGGCAAATATTGGAGCGGTCTTGATGTTTCGGGTTGTATGAAATACAACAAGCGCATGATCGACGGCATCGTAAAAGCCGGCTGGCACATGACTTGGATGCGTCTGCACATGGATCCTACTTGGACCAACAAACCCAATACTTCTCGCAGTAACGCTTCCGGAAGTGATGAGGCGGATATTACAAATTTCGATCCCGAGCTTTTGAGAAAGTATCTCGACGAACTCTTTGTTCCGATGGCAGAATACGCAATCAGCAAGGGAATGAAAGTAGTTATGCGTCCTCCGGGAGTTTGTCCGCATATCATTACAACTTCTGAACACTATACTGAGACTTCGCATCTTTCGCTTAAGGATGGAAAACCTTATCCTTCTCAGGACTATCAGGAATACTTGAAAACTGTTTGGGATATAGTTTCACAACACCCGAAACTCCGTAACAATCCGGATATCATGTTTGAACTTGCCAACGAGCCGGTTTATATTTGGGATCCGGAAAAGAAAGACTACGGTCCACGTTGGGATAATTCAAAAGGTTGGATTGAAGGCGACAATTTTTATAAAATTGAAACCGAAATATTCCAGTCTGTTGTGGATGTTATCCGTGCCAACGGTTGCGAAAACGTTCTTTGGGTTCCTGCTGTGGCATATCAAGGAGATTACCGCGGATATGTAAAATTCCCGATAAAAGGCAGCAACATCGGATATGCTGTTCACTGCTATCCGGGTTGGTTCGGCTCAGACGGTAACAACGGTGACGGCGGTACAGGTACAGGCAGTTACGCTGAGTTCCGCAAACAGTTTGATGAGAAAGTAGGTTGCATAGCAAGCAAAGCTCCTATCATTGTAACCGAGCTTGACTGGGCTCGTCCACAATTTGCCCGCAGCGGATACCTCGGTACATGGGGTACAGGTTACACCGGAGTTGCCGGAAAAGGCGGTTTCGGTGCAAATTTCAAACGTATTGCTGACGAATACGGCAACGTAAGCTGGCTTACATTCGTTTGGGAGCATCACTTGGCTGAGTTTGACCCTACACACCCTGAAGACGGCGGTGCTGACGGAACAGGCTTGTACGATTACGAGTCAGGCGTGTATCCGGTTTATCAATGGTTTAATGACTATTACAACAATAGCATTACCGAATAATTATTATTAAAAAAGAAATAATTTTTTTATCGAAATGAAACAGAATTTTTTAAAAGTATCAATACTTCTTGCCGGCTTGACATTGGCAGGTTCTACAGTTTTCACTTCTTGTGGAGACGATGAGCTTACCGATGTGGCTGAGGTAAGACCTGAAACACCGGCAGGAGACAATCCTGTTGTAAACGGCGACGGATTATATAAATTGCCGACTATAACCGGTGTAACAGCTGATGAAGCAAACAAGTTGATGACAATTAGTGGTACAAATCTTTTGTCAGTTCTTAAAATAACACATACCTTTACTGCAGAAAAAGATGGCAAAACTCTTGACGGCAAAGAGTATAAAAAAGGTGATGAAGTAGTAGAAGATATTACTTCAACAATCGACAAGGAAAACAGTACTAACGGAGCTCTTGTACTTACTCTTGCTGAAGGCAAAATCACATTATATTACGACTCTTATGACGTTTCCAAAGTAGTAGTGGATGGTGGTTATAATGTTCCAGTTCCTGTAATCAATGACGGCGGATTCAAAACCGATTGGGAATCTAAGACAATGACTATCGAAGGTGAAAACTTAGGTAGAGTTGCTCATATCCTTGTTGGTGACAAAAATCCCGTTGACATTGTTGAAAATGAAAAAACAGAAATAACCGAAAATAGAATTGTACTTCCTCTTTGGGACGGTAAAATTACTCTTAATTATGATGTTAACAATGAAAATAGAATTGTAGAACTTGACGGTTATAAGTTCCCTGTACCTGCGATTGAGACTGTAAAATTAAATCCTGAAGATGAGTCTCAGATGATTATTAAAGGAACTAATTTAGAGTATGTTACAGGTTTGAAAATTGCAGGAGAACAAATCGATATTCCTGAGGATGCAACAAAAGAGTCAATTATTGTGACTTTAATGGAGGGTGAAATTATTGTTTCGTATTTATTTAATGATGGTGTATCCGAGGTTACTAATGCTGGATATTTCGATAAACTTCCAGAATTACCTTATAATCATCTAAATATCATTGATAACATCACTGTTGGTAGCAATGATACAAAGATTGTCAATAAGGAAGATGGTTCTGTAACAATTATCACAGCTAACAATTATAGTGGTACTGTAGTTTTGTCTATTCCAGAAGAAGAAGCTGAAGGTATTGCTACAGTGCAATTTGCCTTGGAGTCTTCTATCGGTGGTGGTCAAATCGTTCCTATATTTGCTGATGGTACTGAGGGTGATGCTTTCTATAATTGGAGTACTGATAAGTCTAATTATGGTGATACCAAATATTCTGTTCCAGAAGGAAAAACTCTTAAAGGGTTCAAAATCAATAATCAAGAAGCAGGTAATGAAATGACTATCAAATATGTTGAGATTACAAGGGGTTTGCCTGAAAATCATCTTCAAATTATTGATAAAGTAACTGTTGGTTCTAATGATAAATTGACAATTAATCGTGATGGTTCACTTACCATTGAACCTGCTGCAAACTACTCTGGAACTGTAGTTTTCAGTATTTCAGAAAAAGATGCAGCTGGTATTAAGACAATTCTTTTGGCATTGGAGTCATCTATTGGTGGTGGTCAGTTAGTTCCTGTATTTACAGATGGAACTGAAGGTGACGCATTTTATAATTGGGATGGTTCTAATGTAACCAATTATAATGATACAAAATACACTATTCCTGAAGGAAAAACTTTGAAACAAATTAAAATCAACAATCAAGAGAAAGGTAATGTATTTACACTCAAGTATGTTGAAATTACAAAGTAATCTTCTTTTTTGATTAATAATTAATTG
>Ga0256872_10000139_pt1 | contig 16224 bp, 19 predicted proteins | sample RumenRJG_08RNA_FD_186119 | JGI IMG/M metagenome (GOLD analysis project Ga0256872, IMG submission 186119) | Metatranscriptome of bovine rumen microbial communities from Lethbridge, Alberta, Canada - Rumen RJG_08 (Metagenome Metatranscriptome) | ecosystem: Host-associated > Mammals > Digestive...
GAAAACACTTCGCTGACAAATATCCAAATCAGCCGCTGTCTTTTCACAGATTTAATGTTCAAAAAGCAAACTGATTTATTGACATTCAGATGACAAAAGGGTAAAATATACATTAATATATGGTATATGGTTCATCTAAAGATATTCTGAAAGGAAAATGAACATGAGTGACAAGAAGGCAAAAAACAAGGAAACATCTGCCGCTGAGAAGATCGAGCCTGAAAAGACCGGTGACGAGCCTATAATTGTGTTTGATAATGTCACGAAGGTGTACACACTCTACAAAAACAGCCGTGAGCAGTTTCTGGCACTTTTTTACAACTCTAAAAAATTCAAGCGTCACAAGGCACTTGACGGTGTGAGCTTCAGGATAAAGCAGGGCGAATCAGTTGCAATAATCGGACGCAACGGTGCAGGAAAATCCACTGTTCTTAAAATGATCACCGGTGTTGCATTCCCGACAAGCGGCGATGTATATGTAAACGGACGTGTTTCTGCACTTCTGGAGCTTACGGCAGGCTTTTCCGCCGACATGACAGGCCGTGAAAACATACGTTTCAAGTGCTATGTATTAGGTCTGAAGGATGAGGAAATAGACGAGATCGAAAAAAAGGCTATCGAATTTGCCGAGCTTGGCGAATACATCGACCAGCCTGTAAGGACATATTCATCAGGTATGAGAGTACGTCTCGGATTTGCAATAAATATAAATACAAATCCCGATATCTTAGTAATTGACGAAGCGTTGAGCGTAGGCGACTCCACTTTCAAGAAAAAGTGCAAGGCAAAGATAAACGAGCTTATTAAAAAGAACATAACCGTACTTTATGTAAGCCACAACAAAGACATACAGGATTTCTGTGACAGATGTATATATCTCCAAAAAGGAAAAGTTATCTTTGACGGCACAATGAAAGAAACGCTTGAAAAATACCCCGAATTCTGTAAGTAAAAAGCAATCTGCCGCACTCGTTCTGCATTATTACCAATTTATACCAATTTGGATGATTTTTATAATTTTTGATACCGTAAAATGATTTTTGTGTATAGTATCATGTACAAAAAAGCAGTAAATACTAATTTATAATTAAAATTAATAAATTTCTATTGTAATTCAATAATGCTTGTGTTAAAATAGCTAATATGGAGGTGGTATAAGTGCATGATAAGACAATGATATTTTCAATATCGGACAATCGTGATGAAGAAATAAAGTCGATGCTCAAAACTGTATATAACGCACTTGAAGAAAAGGGGTATAATCCCATAAATCAGATAGTAGGTTATATCTTGTCTGAAGATCCGACATATATCACCACTCACAAAAATGCGAGATCTCTGATCCGCAAGATCGACAGGGATGATCTTTTGGAGATCCTTTTAAAGAACTATCTCAAATCATGATCATACAAACAAGAAACGGAGGGTATTATGTCTGAAAAGAGTACGTTTTTCAGTTACAAAGGTAAACCGCTTGTAAGATGCGGTGACGTTATCTATTATGGTGACATGAAAGACAAGTTCGTCGTAAAATTAGAGATAAAATCAAAACAAAATTCGGGTGATCTGGAGATCGCTGATAAGGTCTTTGTAAAGCTTATGAGCACTGATCCCGATATCAGTCCGAGAAAGGCTATCGTTAAAACAGGTGAAAAACCAAATCTGTTCCTTGCTCTTGATCTCGGCTGTGTCTGGCTTCAGAAATCACTCAAAAACGCTTAGTTTTATCTTTAACGCAGTTATTGTCTGTGTATCAATAATCAGCTTCACAGAACAAAATATGCACAGTAAACGTCCGGTTTACTGTGTATATTTTTTTGTACTCAAAAATCAGTAATACCTTTAAAGTATGAGTTTTCAAACAGTTTACCTCAATTGTCACTTGTAAATCAATGGAATAAGGAGTATAATTAGGGTTGTAAAACAGGTGATAAAATTATATTACCGCCTGCGCTTTCTATTAAAGGGGGTGTCGTAATTTTGGAGGATATGATCGCTAAAATTGTCGAAATGGACAAGAAGGCACGCGATATGACAGACGAGGCTCAGCAAAATAAACTCGATTATGAACAGCATATCTTGCGTAAAAAAGAGCGTATTAAAAATGAGTACCTCGAACGTGCAAAAAAGCGTATCGCGATCAATCAACAGTCTGCTCAGAAAAAAGCAGACGACTACATGAAGGTCATTGAAGAACGTGACAGTGCTATTATCAAGGAGCTTGAAAACACCTATGCAAAAAATGGTGACAAGTGGGTAGAAAGCATTGTCGCAGGAGTTACAGACGGTTAAAGGATCGGTGAGTTTTTATGTCTTCAAAATCTTCAAATGCCGTGCTTGCAAAAGCCCGTGCAATGTATGGAAGATGTCTGAAGGACAGTGACTACCGCCAGTTGGCTGAATGCAGAACCGTTCCCGAAATAGCTTCTTACCTCAAAACAAGAACCTCCTACGGTAAAACGCTCGCAGGACTTGTTGAGGGCGATATCCACAGAGGTCAGCTTGAACCTCTGCTCAAACAGGAACTGTATCTTGATATATATGCACTTTCAAGATATACCTCCGATAATTCGGTAGCTTTTTCGGACTTTATCATCTCAAAGATGGAAATAGAACAGATAATCCGCTATCTGATGCTTCTTAACATCAATAAGCCGGAAGAATATGCCTATTCCATGCCCCTTTCACTTGATAAGTTTGCGGATATCAGCTTCGGAAGAATAGCCAGATCACGCTCCTATGACGATCTTCTTGCAAACCTTCGCAGTACTAAGTATTTTTCCGTTCTCAAGGAATTCAGACCCCGTGAAAACGAAAAAATAAAGATCTCCGAGATTGAGCTTGCACTTAATAAAAATAACTACGGCTCCGCCCTTGATGCAATGTCAAAAGCAAAAGGCAAAGCTGAACAAAAGGAGCTTAAAAATATTTTTACCGCAATACTCGATTTTGAAAATCTGTCAAGAATTTTGCGTCTGAAAAAATATTACAGCTTTGAACCTGAAAAAATAAAGGAAATGCTCATTCCCTACGGAAAGCTTTCAAGAAAAACACTTGAAGAAATGTGCGATGCCGACAGCGCAAAGGACGTTCTTGAGATCGCACGTAATTCATATATGGGAAAGAATATGTCAAAGCTGCAATACAGCAGTCCAAATCAGATAACCGATGCCATGCGCAATATTTACTGTAAACATCATCTTCGCCTCTCTCCAAATCCTACTATCGTTATGATATCTTATGTATATCTCAAGGAGATAGAGCTGCACAATATAGTAAATATAATCGAAGCAACACGCTACGGTCTTTCTGTTGACGAGAAGTTCAGGCTGCCCGTCAGATAATTATAAGGAGGTGATTTTTTGTCTGTTAGATCTGTAAAAGCCATAAGCATAATCGGAATGATGTCAGAGCTTGACAAGGTAGTGGATTTCTGCGGTGAGTCTGAGGTTTTCCAGCCCGATGACGCTATGTCGTTTTACTCCGATACAAAAAACTTCCTGCCGCTGAGCACAAAAAATCCTTACTCTGCTCCTATGCAGCAGCTGAAAAATTCCGCCGACCTTGCAGGCTTTAAGCTTGAATACACAGAATCTGATCACAAAAACATCAGTACCGATGAAACGATAGAATATATCGCTTATTTCGTTTCGGAAACGGAATCTATGGTAAACAAAAAGCTTAAACTTGAACAGGATATCGACTCCTGTAAGAGAACTCTCGAACAGGTAGAACATTTTGCAGGCTGTGATATAGACTTTTCCCAGATAAACGACTGCCGTTTTATTACACCTAATTTCGGCCGTATTCCAAAGGAAAGCTATGAAAAGCTCTCGCAGTTCTCGGATAACCAGTTCGCACTTTTCTTCCCGTTTACAAATGATGAAACACATTACTGGGGCGCATATTTCACTATCCCCGAACAAAAGGATGATATTGACCGTATTTTCTCATCTCTCTACTTTGAAAGACTTGAAATACCGCCAATCTCAGGTACTCCCGATGATTACATGAAAGAGCTGCAAAAGGAGCTTGAAGGTCATCAGAAGGAGCTTGAGGATATAAATAAAGAAATAGACAGCTTCTGGAAAAAGGAAAAAGACAAATGTCTTATGCACTACAGCAAGCTTGAAGAAATGGACGCATTCAATGAAATAAAGCGCCGTATTTACAAGTACCACAAGAATTTCATACTTGTGGGCTGGATACCCGCAGACAAAGAAAAATATTTCACAAAGGAGCTTGACAAGATAAAGAGTATAGAATACTCTCTCAGCGACGGCAAGGACGAACTCAAACACTCGCCGCCCGTCATGCTCAAAAATCCGCCGTTCTTCCGTCTTTACGAATTCTATGTAAAGATGTACGGCATGCCCTGCTACAACGAAACTGACCCGACTATATTTGTCGCAATCACCTATACAATATTCTTCGGAATAATGTTCGGTGACATGGGACAGGGCTTTATAGTAGCACTGGTCGGTGCTCTGATGTATAAGTTCAAGAAAATGGAGATAGGAAAAATACTTATCCCCTGCGGTATTGCAGGCATGATATTCGGTTTCCTGTACGGATCTGTTTTCGGATTTGAAGAAGTTCTCACACCTGTGCATCAGGCGCTTTTCGGAACAAAAGGAAAGCTTATAGAAGTAATGAAACCCGATTCGATAAACTTTATAATCTACGGCTCAGTTGTCATAGGCTTTGTCACAATAGTTTTTGCAATGCTGACGAATATTTTCTCGTCGCTGCGAAGGCGTGACATGGAAAGTGCATTGTTCGGCGCAAACGGTGTTGCAGGCTTTATATTCTATGTTTCACTCGTTGCAGGACTTGCTTGTCAGATGTTCTTAAAAATTCCGCTTATGAACGGTGTATATGTAGCATGTCTTGTTATACTGCCGCTTATACTCATGTTCCTAAGAGAACCTCTCGGCAGGCTCGCAGAAGGCAGAAAAAACTGGCAGCCGGAAAAATGGGGCGAATATTGCGTACAAAGCTTCTTTGAGCTTTTTGAAATGTGCCTCAGCTATGTTACAAACACGATGTCATTCCTTCGTGTCGGCGCATACATTCTTGTTCATGCAGGTATGATGCTCGTTGTATTCACACTTGCTGAAATGGTCGGCGGTACAGTAGGATATATATCAGTCGTTATAATCGGCAACGGTATAGTAATGGCTCTTGAAGCTCTCCTCGTTGCAATTCAGGTTCTCAGACTTGATTACTACGAGATATTCAGCCGTTTCTATGTAGGCGACGGCCGCCCGTTCACTCCCGTTACCGCAAAAAGACTTAAATAAACAACAGAATTTTATTTATGGAGGATTCAGTTATGTTAGAATATATTTTGATGATAGTACCAGTTGCTTTTGTTGTAGGCTCGATCTACTACGCATATAAAACAGTTACCACAGGCAGAAGAACAAGAAAAAGAGCTGTACTCTCACAGATAGCTGCTTTTGCAGCCGTAAGCGTTGTATGTCTTGTTTCTGCCATGACAGTATTCGCTGCTCCTGAAGCTGCCGCTGAGGGTGCAAAGGACAGCCTTAATCTCGGTATCTCAATGATAGCTGCTGCACTTGCAACAGGTATATCAGGTATCGGCGGCGGTATAGCCGTAGGCGGTGCAGCTCCTGCTGCTATCGGCGCAACAAGCGAAGACCCAAAGGCTTTCGGTAAAGCTCTTATCTTCGTTGCTCTCGGTGAAGGTGTTGCTCTCTACGGACTTCTCGTTTCTATTCTTATCATCAGCAAGGTTTGATATTTTAAGGTTGGTGAGCTTATGAAGTTCTATCTGATAAGCGATAATGTAGACACACTGATGGGTATGCACCTTGCAGGCATTAACGGAGTTGTTGTGCATGAGGACAATGAAGTGCGTGAAGAACTGAAAAAGGCTATGGAAATGGAGGATGTCGCCGTTATACTTATGACGGAGCGTCTTGTAAAGCTTTGCCCCGAACTTGTCTACGAGCTTAAACTCAAATGCAAACAGCCGCTTATAGTCGAGATTCCCGACAGACACGGAAGCGGCAGAAGCAAGGACTCCATCACACGCTATGTAAGAGAAGCTATCGGCATTAAAATTTAAGCATCTGCGGAGGTGAGAATACATGCCCGATACAACAAGCAAAACGGATAATTTTTTAAAGGCGATAGAAAAGTACGCCGAAGAACAGCGTACAAAAATGAAATCTGAGGCCGAAGTATTCAAGGCAAAGGAAATGAACAGAGCCGAAGAAGAAGGTCTTAAGGAAGCCTATACAATGATACAGAAAAAGATGTCTGAGATAAACAATCAGATATCAAGCGAGCTTTCCCGTGCTGAAACGGCAAGCAAAAAAAGAATATTCTTAAAACGCCGTGAAATAGAGGACGAAGTATTTGCAAAGGCTGAGAAAAAGCTCATCGAGTACACCGCAACAGATAAATATGTTTCCAAACTTCAAAAAAGTGCTGAAAATATCAGCAAAGTACTTGATGCAGACGACGTTATCCTCTATGTAAAGGAAAAGGATATGGCTCACAAACAGAAGCTTATAAAGGCTTTCGGAAGAAAATGTGAGGTTGCCGTATCCGATGACATAAAATTAGGCGGCATAACCGGACTCAGCCGCAGTCTTGGAATGATAGCCGATGAAACACTCGACTCCAGACTTGCAGAGCAGCACGAATGGTTCTGTGAAAATTCCGGGCTTAAAGTGACTGAATAATAACAAGGATGGGATGATTTTATAAATGACAACAAATGATGTTATTTACGGAATAAACGGCCCTGTTGTTACCGTAAGGAACACAAGAAGCTTTTCCATGATGGAAATGGTCTATGTCGGTGAATCCCGTCTGGTAGGCGAGATAATAGGCATAAATGACAAGCTTACTACTGTTCAGGTATATGAGGAAACAACAGGTCTTAAACCCGGCGACCCTATCTACGGCACAGGCGCTCCTATGAACGTACTTCTCGGTCCGGGTATTATCGACAATATTTTTGACGGAATAGAACGTCCCCTTAAAGCTATTGAGGAAACAAGCGGCTCTTTTATATCAAGAGGTGCGGCTGTATCTCCTCTCGACCTTGATAAACAGTGGGATGTTACAATGAAAGTAAAAGTCGGAGATGAGCTTGAGGGCGGCATGATATATGCGACCTGTCCCGAAACTGCTATAATCGAGCATCGCTTTATAGTTCCGCCCACAATAAGCGGTAAGGTAAAAAGCGTAAAGCCGAACGGCAAATACAAGCTCAATGATGTTATCGTAACTCTGACAGACAAAAACGGCAAAGAACATGAGCTTACTCTTTGCCAGAAATGGCCCATAAGAACAGCTCGTCCATGTAAGGAAAGACTTCCCGCAACTGTTCCGCTTATAACAGGTCAGCGTGTCATAGACACTATGTTCCCTGTTTCAAAGGGCGGTACAGCCGCTATTCCGGGCGGTTTCGGTACGGGAAAGACTATGACTCAGCACCAGCTTGCTAAATGGTGCGATGCGGATATAATCGTATATGTAGGCTGCGGTGAACGTGGAAATGAGATGAGTCAGGTACTTGACGAGTTTTCCGAGCTTATCGACCCGAAATCCGGCCGCCCCATGACTGACAGAACTGTCCTTATCGCTAATACTTCAAACATGCCTGTTGCAGCTCGTGAGGCTTCTATATATACAGGTCTTACACTTGCCGAATATTATCGTGATATGGGCTATCACGTTGCAATAATGGCTGACTCAACATCACGTTGGGCTGAGGCGCTCAGAGAAATATCAGGCCGACTTGAAGAAATGCCTGCCGAAGAAGGTTTCCCGGCTTATCTGCCTTCAAGACTTTCGGAATTTTATGAAAGAGCAGGCCGTGTAGATACACTCTGCGGCTCGGAAGGCTCTGTAACGATAATCGGTGCCGTATCTCCGCAGGGTTCGGACTTCTCCGAACCTGTTACACAGAATACAAAGCGTTTTACAAGATGCTTCTGGGCACTTGATAAATCACTTGCTTATGCAAGACATTATCCTGCTATAAACTGGCTCAACAGCTACAGCGAATACTTCACCGACCTTGACCCTTGGTTCAAGGAAAATCTCGGCGAAGATTTTATCCGCTACAGAAACAGGATAACAACTATACTCCATGAAGAAAGTGCTCTTATGGAAATAGTAAAGCTCATCGGTTCGGACGTTCTCCCCGATGATCAGAAACTTGTTATCGAAACAGCAAAGGCAATACGTGTAGGTTTCCTCCAGCAGAACGCTTTCCATGCGGATGATACATTCGTACCGCTTGAAAAACAGAAGCTTATGATGAAAGCCATACTTCACCTTTATGTAAAGGCAAAGTCAATAATTGCCGCCGCTATACCTATCTCTCAGATAACAGAGCTTGGTCTTTTTGAAAGACTTGCAAAAATGAAGTACGATATCCCCAACAACAAGCCGGAAATGTTTGACGAGCTTATTTCGGATATCGACAATGCCCTTGCCGGTCTGACAGCATGACAGCATTGACGCTTTTTTAAAATATATAATGAGGAAGTGAAATGAATGATTCTTGATTATGTTGGCGTTAAGGAGATAAACGGTTCTCTTATCGTGCTTGATAATGTTGACAATGCCTCGTTTGAGGAAATGGTCGATATACGTCTTGATGACGGCACATACCGCCACGGAAGAATAGTTCAGATAGACGGCAGACGCATTGTTGTACAGGTATTCGAGGGTACAAAGTCGATATCTCTCGACAATACAAGAACACGCCTTAAAGCTCATCCTATGGAGCTTGCTCTCTCACCTGAGATAATGGGACGTGTTTTCAGCGGCGCAGGCCGTCCGATCGACGGTCTCGGAGAAGTATATCCCGAGAAAAAAGCAAATGTAAACGGTACTCCTATGAATCCTGTTTCCCGTGTCTATCCGAGAAACTATATAAACACAGGCATATCTACTATTGATACACTTATGACTCTTATCAGAGGTCAGAAACTGCCTATCTTTTCAGGCTCAGGTATGAAACACAATGAGCTTGCTGTACAGATAGTTCGTCAGGCTAAGATAGATGACGAGGGCGGCGACAATAAATTCGGTATCGTTTTTGCGGCTATGGGCGTTAAAAATGACGTTGCAGACTATTTCCGCAGAAGCTTTGACGAAAGCGGCGTTCTTTCAAGAGTTGTAATGTTCCTTAACCTCGCAAACGATCCTATAATCGAAAGAATACTTACACCTAAATGTGCTCTTACGGCGGCTGAATATCTTGCATTTGAATGTAACATGCATGTACTTGTAATAATGACTGACATGACATCATATGCAGAGGCTTTGCGTGAGTTTTCATCCTCAAAGGGTGAGATCCCCGGAAGAAAAGGCTTCCCCGGATATCTTTATTCCGACCTTGCATCACTCTATGAACGTGCAGGAATGATAAAGGGCAGCAAAGGTTCGGTAACTCAGATACCAATACTGACAATGCCAAATGATGACATCACACATCCTGTACCCGATCTTACCGGATATATCACCGAAGGTCAGATAGTTCTTGACAGACAGCTTGAAGGTTCGGGACTTTATCCGCCTGTATCCGTCCTCCCCTCTCTTTCACGTCTTATGAAGGATGGTATCGGTGAGGGCTATACAAGAGCTGACCACCAGTCACTTGCTAACCAGCTTTTTGCATCGTATGCACGTGTTCAGGACGCACGTTCACTTGCATCGGTTATCGGTGAGGAAGAACTTTCACCTGTCGATAAAAAATACATTGAGTTCGGAAAGCTTTTCGAGCAGTATTTTGTAAATCAGGGATATCACGAGGACCGTACTATCGAGCAGAGCCTTGATCTTGGCTGGAAACTTCTTTCAACACTGCCCAGAACAGAGCTTGACAGAGTTGATGATGCTTTGCTTGACAAATACTATATTGAGGATAAGGAAAATCTTAACTTCAATACATTCTCGGCAGACAGCGGCGAAAAGCAGTCTGACGATGATGAAGCATAATAAAATGCAGTGAGGTGAAAGAAATGGCTGTTCAGGCTGTAACTACAAAAGGTAATCTTATCACATCAAAAAAATCTCTCGCTCTTGCAAGAACAGGCTATGAACTGCTTGATAAAAAGCGTAACATTCTTGTGCGTGAGATGATGACTCTTATAGACAGGGCAACAGAAATACAGACGAAGATAGATGTTACCTACAGCAAAGCCTATCTTGCTTTGCAGAAGGCAAATATAACGCTTGGTTATATTGACGATCTTGCAAAGACAGTACCAGAGGACAACTCCCTTAAACTTTCATACAGAAGTGTCATGGGTGTTGAAATACCTATCGTGACCATAGACGAGGAATCACAGGATAATGGTCTGTTCTTCGGTCTTGATGTTACGAACTCCGCATTTGATGAAGCATATATGTGTTTCAGAGAGGTAAAGCGGCTCACAGCCGACCTTGCGGAAGTTGAAAACAGTGTTTACCGTCTTGCAGACTCAATAAAAAAGACACAGAAACGTGCAAATGCACTTAAAAACATTATGATACCCCGCTTTGAAGAAACCGTTAAGTTTATTACAGATGCACTTGAGGAAAAGGACCGAGAGGAATTCTCCCGTCTTAAAGTCATCAAGGCACAGAAAACAAAACAGAACGATACCGAAGAAGCATAAAAATAACACAGCCATGATGACCGGAAGGTACATCATGGCTGTTGTTTTACTCATTATTTTCTAAAATTATGCATTACGCATTATGAATTATGAATTACTTTATAACTCTTACTCTGATAACACCGTCAATAGCCTTGATAGCGTCTACAGTAGCATCTGCAACATCAGCAGCTACGTCAAGTATCATGTAGGAATAGTCTTTCTTTGACTGGTTAGCCATAGCTTCGATGTTGTTGCCGCTTTCGGAGATCTTTGCACATACAGAGCTTATCATGTTCGGAATGTTCTTGTGGATAACACATACTCTTGCAGCGCCTGATCTTGCCATTGATACGTTAGGAAGTGTAACTGAGTTCTTGATGTTGCCGTTCTCAAGGAAATCCTTTATCTCATCGGCAGCCATTCTTGCACAGTTCTCCTCAGATTCGGGAGTAGATGCGCCGAGGTGGGGGATAGCTATAACGCCGTCTTCACCGAGTATATCATCTGTAGCAAAGTCTGTAACGTATGCAGATACCTTCTTGTCAGCAAGAGCCTTGAGAACGTCTGTTGAAACAGCGAGGTCAGCTCTTGAGAAGTTGAGGATACGAACACCGTCCTTCATCTTTGCGATGTTGTCGGCATTGATAACGCCCTTTGTATCGGGTGTGAGCGGAACGTGTACTGTTATATAATCACTTGCTGCGAATACCTCGTCAAGAGTACTTACATACTGTACCTTTGTTGAGATATGGAGAGCATTGTTAACTGAAAGGAAAGGATCATAGCCGATAACGTCCATGCCGAGAGCTGCGGCAGCATTAGCAACGAGTATGCCGATAGCGCCGAGACCGATAACGCCGAGAGTCTTGCCCATTATTTCAGGACCTACGAACTGGCTCTTGCCCTTTTCTACCATCTTGCCTACAGCATCGCCATTGCCCTTGAGTGTCTTTGCCCACTCTATACCGTCAACAACCTTTCTTGAGCTGAGGAGAAGACCTGTGAGAACAAGCTCCTTAACTGCGTTTGCATTTGCACCGGGAGTATTGAATACAACGATACCCTTTTCGGAGCATTTGTCGAGCGGAATGTTATTTACGCCTGCGCCTGCTCTTGCGATAGCAAGAAGGCTTTCGGGCATTTCCATGTCATGCATTGAAGCCGAACGGACGAGAACTGCATCGGGGTTCTGAACGTCGTCAGCTATGTTATAGTTTTCACCAAGACGTGAAAGACCTGTCTTTGATATCTTGTTAAGTGTCTGTACGTTGAACATTATTAGTCACCCTTTTAAATAATTAATAATTCCCGAACTGCCGCAGCACTGTTGTGCGGCGGCAGTAACGGGTAAAAAAGAATTTGTTTTAATCAGCTGTTTGCAGCCTCGAATTCGCCCATGAACTTAACGAGTTTTTCAACGCCTTCGATAGGCATTGCATTGTAGATGGAAGCTCTCATGCCGCCGACTGTACGGTGACCTTTGATGTTAACGAAATCATTAGCTGTAGCCTCTTTAACGAACTTAGCATCAAGATCAGCATCGCCTGTGATGAAGGGAACGTTCATAAGTGAACGGTCCTCAGGAACAACTGTACCCTTGAACATCTTTGAGTTGTCAAGGAAGTTGTAAAGGATAGCAGCCTTTTTCTCGTTGCGCTCCTTCATCTTCTCAAGACCGCCGATATCATTCTTTATCCACTCAAGAACGAGCTTAGCTATATAGATAGTCCAGCAGGGAGGAGTATTGAACATAGAGCCGTTGTCAGCATGTGTCTGGAAGTTGAGCATTGTGGGAGTAATATCCATAGCGTGACCGATAAGATCCTCACGGATGATAGCAACAACAAGACCTGCGGGAGCCATGTTCTTCTGAGCGCCTGCATAGATAACGCCGAACTTTGAAACATCAATGGGTTCTGAAAGGAAGCAGGAAGAAACGTCTGCTACCAGCGGAACATCGCCTGTCTGGGGAAGCTCATGGTAAACAGTACCATAGATAGTGTTGTTCATGCAGATGTAGAAATAGTCAGCATCCTTTGTGAATGTATCGGGATCGAGCTTAGGAATATAAGAGAAAGTCTTATCCTTTGAAGATGCAACCGCTTTAGCATCGATATATCTTGCAGCCTCTTTGTAAGCCTTTGTAGCCCACTGACCTGTAAGAACGTAGTCAGCCTTGCCGCTCTTTGTTCCGAGGTTCATGGGGATAGCTGTGAACTGTGTAGAAGCGCCGCCCTGAAGGAACAGTACCTTATAGTTGTCAGGAATGTTCATTACTTCACGGAGAAGGCTTTCAGCACCATTGATGATACCCTCGAAAACCTTTGAACGGTGTGACATTTCCATTACTGACTGTCCGCAGCCCTGATAGTCGAACATTTCCTCGGCAGCTCTTTTAAGAACGACCTCAGGAAGAACAGAAGGACCTGCGGAAAAATTGTAAACTCTTTTCATTTTTATTGCCTCCATACTAAAATATAAAAAATAAAATATCGATACGAATTAATTATATTGCAAAATATGTCATAAGTCAATTAAATATTGAATATTTTAGGCTGTTAAGCCTATATTTTTTTCATTTTTTACTCTTAGTGAAATAAAAGACAGCAGCATAAAGCCAAAAATGAACATACCGAAGCATATAAATGTATCATTACCGTGAGCCATTCCGGGATAGATGCTGTATACCGAGGCAGCGACAAAGCCTGTTATGAGCATATAAGACTGTGTTTTAAATCTTTCAAGAGCATATCCGAGCAGCTTTGTAAGGAGAAGAATACCTGTGAGAGTACCGATGATTATAGGTATAAGATAAGGTATATCGGCATTTGAAACAGCTCTGAGTACTGGTTCATACATTCCTGTCGAGAGCAGCATATGTGAAGTGCTTATGCCGGGTAGTATAAGTGCGGCAGCTATCATTATGCCGGCTGTGAAAAGCATTATTATACTCCGGTTTTGTATATCCGACATTTGCGGAAGGAATGAAACGCCTGCTGCAAGAGCTGTGCCGATAAAGGCGAATATGATACACGGGATTTTTTGGACAGTCATATCCGAACTTTTTACGAGCAGCGGTACACTTCCTGCGATAAGTCCCATGAAAAGATAGTGCATTGGCATATAAAAGCTTTCTGTAAGAGAGAGAACGACTTTTGCGAGGAATACAACACCGAGTATGCCGCCGGTACATACTTCCGACAGGAATACGGCGTGTTTTTTCGGTGCAGAGAAAAAGCCGCTCACGGCAGATATGAGTTTATCGTATATACCTATGATTATTGCAGTTGTTCCGCCGCTTATACCGGGCAGCAGCATTGATGAGCCTGTTACAATTCCGCATAATAAATTTCTTAAATGATCTGACAGCTTCATGTAAGCCTCCGTTTTTTAGATATATATATGTAGAGGATAATCGTATCAGAACAAAAAAATACCGTCGTGCATAGGCATGACGGTATTTTAAGGTACAAGAATATCAATAGGGAAAATATTCCTTACGACCATGAATATAATAAGTATAGCTACAGCTGTCCATAGTAAAATATTTTCAAGTTTGCTCAGACTTTTCTTCCCGTAACGTATATATATATAGCAGTGACGCACATACATAACAAAGGCAACCGGCAGCATACAGAATATCACACAATTTGATGAAAATGCCTCATAGAAATGAAATTTAAAGAGATGCAGAAACATTCTTGTAATGCCGCAGCCGGGGCAATAGATATGGAATATTGAATATACAGGGCATGGGATACCGAAGCCCAGAAAATTCCGGATGATAGCATAGATAAAGCCTACAGCCAGTAAAATGGCTATAGGCTTTACTACAACTAAAGCACGTTCTTTCATAAATATGCTTAAAATTACATTGATACACCGCCGTTGTCAGCGTCAACGATTCTGTTGATAGTATCCTGCATAAGAGCAAATGAAACTATGCTGAGGCCAAAGATAGAAAGTACAAGGTACAATATAGCTCTGTTACCTGTAGGCATACCTCTCTGCTGACATGCACTGTCAAGCTGGTTACCAACTTTGTACATCCAGTAGATACCATATATACCACAAGTTACAAGTGTGAGAAGGAAAGCCATACCGCCTGATGTTGGCTTAGGATCATTTGAAACTGTGTTTGAATCATTGTTAACACAGATGAACCAATAGATTCCGTAAATGCCGCAAGTTACAAGGCTGAGTATAATGCAGACTACAAGATTTCTGTTCTGTACCATATTCATTCTCCTTAAAAATTATTTTATCTTTGAAAAAGTAACAAAGAATAATATAAATATACAATATCAGCTTGTTTTTGTCAATAATCATGCAGAAATATCATTTACTTTATTAGTACTTTGTTAAAACTAAATTTTGCATAAAATAGAGTAATATGATATAATAATCCTATATGAAAATAGGGGGTTATTATATGCCATCATTCAAATATGTTATTGAACTAAGCGACCAAGATAAAGAGTATCTTCTTGATATTGTGACAAAGGGAACAAGCCCTGCCCGAATGATATTGCGTGCCAATATACTCCTTTGTTCTGACAAAAACACGGATAAGTATATGACTGTTGCCGAAATAGCAGATGTATACCATACTACACCGACAACTGTTCAGAATGTAAGGGCTTCGTACTGCGAAAAAGGTCTTGAAGCAACAATTAAAAGGAAGAAGCGTGAAACACCACCGGTTTCCGCAAAAGTTACTGGGGAAGTAGAGGCGCATGTCATCGCACTTGCCTGTGGAGATCCTCCGGAAGGATATTCAAAATGGACACTGCGCCTTTTGGCAGATAGGACTGTTGAACTTGGATATATAGATTCTATATCGTATGTTACAATTTCAACCATTCTTAAAAAAACGAATTTAAGCCTAACCTGAAAAAGTGCTGGTGTATTCCTCCGGAACACAGCGCCGCCTTTGTTGCTGCGATGGAGGATGTACTTGAAGTGTACAAACGTCCGTATGATGAATCCTATCCTGTTGTTTGTATGGATGAGAAACCGGTTCAGTTCTTTGCAGACTTCCGTAAAGGATTTCGCTCCAGGAAGAGCGGTGTTCAATACGAAGACTATCAGTATATCCGCAATGGCACAGCAAGTATTTTCCTTTTTACTGAGCCATTAGCGGGTTGGAGATATGCTGATGCACAGGAAAGAAGAACATCTCAGGACTGGGCAAAACAAATCGAATGGTTGCTTACTGAGCAATATCCTACAGCCAAAAAGATTATTCTTGTAATGGACAATCTTAACACTCACAGTATTGCATCTCTGTATGCAACCTTTCCGCCACAGCATGCACGAGAACTTGCAGAACGGTTGGAAATCCATTACACACCGAAACATGGAAGTTGGCTTGACATAGCAGAAATTGAACTATCTGCTCTTGGACGTCAGTGTATTTCAAACAACAGAATTTCAGATCTTCCTACTCTCCGGAATCTGTTGAAACCATGGGCTGCAAATAGAAACTCTGCACAGAGGTCGGTGGACTGGCATTTCACTACAGATGATGCAAGAACAAAGTTGAAGCATCTTTATCCTATTATAAAGTTTTAGATTTAACAGAGTA
>Ga0256872_10000149_pt1 | contig 15936 bp, 17 predicted proteins | sample RumenRJG_08RNA_FD_186119 | JGI IMG/M metagenome (GOLD analysis project Ga0256872, IMG submission 186119) | Metatranscriptome of bovine rumen microbial communities from Lethbridge, Alberta, Canada - Rumen RJG_08 (Metagenome Metatranscriptome) | ecosystem: Host-associated > Mammals > Digestive...
CCGGTTCCTTCTTTCGTGAGCGGATCGAACAGCTGAACCATCGACAGTCCGACTTCCATATCAGCGACCTTACCGGCAAAGTTCATGACCGACATGCACATATTGGCACCAAGGCCGATGATAAGTCCTGCGACGGTCTCTTTGATCACGATCATCGAATATCCTATAACGGTCGAATATTCGGGAACGCTGTGATCGGTAAGTGCTTCGGTAACGATGATCGACAGAAGCAGTGCGAATCCTGCTCGAAGTCTTCGCGGCGTGTTGGACATCGAGAAGAACGGCGCCACGAATACAAACGCAGTTATTCTCGCAAACACGAGCAGGAAGAATTCCAGATCTACGAATGAAAATGTATAATCAAGCATCTCTTATCTGATGTACAGTGAAAAATCGCCCCAAAGCTGCTCGGTGTAAGCTACTACCTCGCTTAATATCCAATGTCCGAGTATCATGATCGCGGTGAAGATTCCGATGACCTTCGGAACAAATGTCAGCGTCTGCTCCTGGATCGAAGTAACCGTCTGGAATATGCTGACGGCAAGACCGATCACAAGAGATACGAGAAGCATCGGAGCCGAGCACTTTATGATCGTGTACAGGGCTGTTCGAGTGATAGTGGTGACGTTGTCGATGTCCATCATAATAATTGTCCTCCCTTTACCCCTTGCTCGAAGCATTTACAAATTTGTTCGAAAAGGCGCTTGCGCTTATTTCCGGACGTCACGTTACTAGACTCGTGAAAAAACCTCGTCAAGTAACAACGTCCTCCAAAACTTTTCTCGCAAATTGTAAATCTTCTCGCTAACTGTATTTCTACTCGAAACACTCAATAGAACGTCTTGACAAGATTTCCGATCACAAGGTTCCAGCCGTCCGCGAGTACGAACAGAAGTATCTTGAACGGCATCGATATCGTCGTCGGTGGCAACATCATCATACCCATCGACATGAGGGTCGAGGCGACGACCATATCTATGACAATGAACGGAATGTATATCAAAAATCCTATGATAAACGCTCTTCTAAGCTCGCTTATAACAAATGCCGGGACGAGAACACGGGTCGGTATGTCATCAACCGAATCAACGCTTTCAATCTTGGCGATATCCATGAACAGGCGGACGTCCTTGGTCTGCGTCTGCGGATACATGAACTCGCGAAGAGGAACAAGCGCTGTATCGATGAATTCCTCCTGCTGTATCTCTCCCGCTTCAAACGGCTTAACCGCATTATTGTTTATATCCGTAATAACCGGATTCATTATAAAAAAAGTCAAGAACAGAGTCAGCCCCACGAGCACCTGATTGGGGGGTGCGGTCTGAGTGCCGAGCGCCGTTCTGACAAAATGAAGAACTATAAGAATCCTCGTAAATGATGTCATCATTATCACGAGGAAAGGAGCCATTGCCACGAGGGTCAGAATGATGAGGATACGAAGTGTTCCCGACAGATTACCCTGTTTGTCGGTATATGTTATCGAGAGATTGTTGGATACGTTAAGATCTCTGATGTCCGCAGCCTCAGTGGCAGTTCCGGGCTCTCTGATGACGGTCGGCCGTCTCGGTTCCGACTCGGTTGTAATACCCAGATCGTTGACGTCGCTGGCATATATGTTTGTGGGTGACATAAAGAAAAACGCCACTAAATACACAAGGAAGCAAAAGATCAAGAATGCTCTTCTGCCCCCAATGCTACCGCTATTTTTCATTTTTTCCGCCTTTACCGATACGTTCTTTTGCCTTGTCCAAGATGGATCTGAACGCTTCGACAGACTGAACGGACTGCTCGGGTACAGGCTTGATATCGTCGGCGGACAGTTCACATATACTCGTGACGTTGTCCTTACCGATCCCGATTACCACATACTTCTCGCCAATCCTGACAATCTGCAGGTATTTGCCGTTTGTTATCTTGTAAGTCTCAATGACATCGAAATTACGGTTTACGGATCTTGCTTTCTGGTAATTCCCTACAAACCTCGTTGTCAGATACGTCAGAGCCAGTACCAGAAGGAATACCAAAATGACGGTCAGAAACTGAGTAAAACTTTCTGCCCTGTCTGCAACAAGTGCAAGTACCATATTATCAACCTACGACTTTTTTAACAGCCTCTATAACTCTGTCTGCCTGGAACGGCTTAACTATGAAGTCCTTCGCTCCGGCCTGAATGGATTCGATAACCATAGCCTGCTGACCCATTGCCGAGCACATGATAACAAGTGCTGAAGGGTCTGATTCCTTGATCTTTTTGAGTGCCTGGATACCATCCATCTCAGGCATCGTGATGTCCATGAGAACAAGGTCGGGCTTAAGCTCCATGTACTTCTCCACAGCCTTGGCACCATTCTCTGCTTCACCGGCTACGTTATAACCGTTCTTTGAGAGAATGTCCTTGATCATCATGCGCATGAATGCTGCATCATCACAGATAAGAATGTTTTTTGCCATCGTTTTTCTCCTATCTTATTAGTTGATTATTTCGGTGACTCTGACACCAAAGTTTTCTTCAATAACTACTACTTCACCTTTTGCTACAAGCTTGCCGTTTACAAGCACGTCTACCGGTTCACCGGCTATCTTATCAAGTTCTATGATTGTGCCCGGTGCAAAATCAAGTATATCAGAAATTGCTTTACTTGTCCTGCCTAATTCTACAGTTACCTCAAGAGGCACATCTTTGATAAGAGCTATATTCTCCTGACTTTGCATTGCATTTACATCTGTTGAGAAAGGTGTAAAGCTCGCAGGCTGAATATTTAAGTTCGGCATTCCCATGCCCATTTGACCGGGTGCACCCATCTGCGGTTGCATGCCCATTCCCATCGAGAAGTCCATCGACGGAGCACCCATTTGTGGCATTCCCATGTTCGGTGGAGGCATCTGCGGAGCTCCCATGCTCTGGCCCGAAGTCGGTGCCTGCATCGAAGGTGCTGCCATTTGCGGGGCTGCGGGTTCGGGTGCCGGGGGTATATCCGGTTCCTGGCTGTCCATAAAATAATCATACAGATTCTTCGCAAAGTCAATAGGATACAACTGCATGATCTTACTGTCAACCAGATCGCCGATCTGCATCCGGAACGTGATCCTTACGAATCTTCCGAGAAGGAATGATGATATATCCTCCTGTGTCTCCAGTCCGGCTACATCAACAAGATTAGCCTCGGGGGGACTAATATCGATCATACGTCCGAGCATTGACGAGAGCGATGTTGCCGACGAACCCATCATCTGGTTCATTGCCTCGGAGATCGCAGACAGGTGAATGTCCGTTAGCTCGGTCTCCTCAACATTGGTTCCGTCACCTCCCATCATGAGGTCCGTTATTATCTTAACATCATGCTCCTTCAGTATCAAGATGTTGGTGCCTTCAAGCCCGACAGTGTACTTAATCTTAATGAAGACGCACGGTCTTTCGTACTCGTTGACTATCACATCCCAGGTCGCCATATCGACAACCGGTGTTGTTATGTTAACCTTTCGGTTGACCAGAGAATAAAGAGTCGTTGCCGAAGTACCCATGCTTATATTGGCTACTTCTCCAATGGCATCCTTTTCCTCATCGGTTATCTCATCTTCGACCGGTGCTGCGGGTGCAGCTGCCTCGGAAGGCGCGTCAGCAGGAGCTTCGGCAGGAGCGTCGGCGGGTGTGTCTGATGGTGCATCGGGTATTCCGCCGCTTAGCAGAGCATTTATTTCATCTTGCGATAACATTCCGTCCATACTCTATCCTATTCCTCCTCTCTTAAGACTTCTGTGACTCTGACCGCATATTCATCTCTCGATGTACCGGGCAGTGCCTTAAATTTTCGGATATTTCCGACATATATATCCAACTGACTGTCGACTTTGCTTCCAAGCTTGATGATATCTCCAAGCTGCAGATTGACAAAATCGCTTACGGTTATCGTACTCTTTCCGAGTACAGCCTTTATCGGCATCGTGACCTTTCTGACTATTGTCTCGATATGCTCGGTAAAGGCTTCGCCGCTATTATCCTTCATATTGGCGAACCAATACTTGGTATTGAGTTTATCCATTACCGACTCGAGCGTAAAGTAGGGAAGGCACACATTCATCAGTCCCTCAACATCACCTATCTTGATGTTTATTGTGACGATGGCGATCATTTCCTGCGGGGCGATTATCTGTGCGAACTGCGGATTGGTCTCAACTCTCTCAAGGTATGGATTGATCTCCGTAACATTCTTCCACGGTTCACGAAGAAGCTGTACGCACACCGTTATGATCTTATCTATTATCGATCTTTCAATCTCCGAGAAATCTCTGCTCTTATCGAGCGGATTGCCTTGCCCGCCGAGCATTCTGTCGATTATCGCGTATCCGAGATTCGCCGCGATCTCAAGAAGAACATTACCTCCGAGCGGATCGAAATTGACCACGGCAAGGAGTACCGGATTCGCAAGTGCCGTCGAAAATTCGGAGAACGTACATGCCTCGGAGTTAACAACGCTTACCTGTATGTTTTTGCGCAGATACACCGGCAGATTTGTCGAAAGAAGACGACCGTAATGCTCAAATATTATCTCAAGCGTTCTCAGATGTTCTTTTGAAAACTTTGCCGGGCGTCTGAAGTCGTAGCTCTTAGCCGCTCGCTCATCAATGGAATTGATGTCTTCCGCGTCAAGTTCACCTGAGCTTAATGCCTGAAGCAGACTGTCAATCTCATTTTGCGAGAGAACTTCGCCCATTAAGCTCACCTCGATTCTCGCATCTTCGCTCCGCTTCAGATGCTCAAATTGTTATATGTACCGCAGGAAACGAGTCCGTTTGTTTCCTGATTTCAATCATTTCCTATTGGAATTTGATATCGCGGAAGTATGCCTCATATACAAACTTTGAGTCAAACATCTCCTGGACTTTTTTGAGGATCGCCTCCTCTATTCCATGGACGTTTGCCTGAGCTTCTTCCTTCGTGTACTGTCCTACGACCTCAATGATCTCACTCTTTATCTTACTTTCCTTGGCCGAGAACAGAGGCTGGTATGTCTTGTAATCGGGATCTTCCTTGTTGATCGAAAATGATACCGAGCACAATGCGTAATGATCCTTGCCGTCACTCGACTTGAGTGCGATAGTCATCGCATCGGCGATATCATATACCTCTGAATTCTCCGGAAGAACCATCTCGGGCTCTGCCTCTTCACCGCCTTCAGCAGTCTTCTCAAGTTCAAGATTGAGTATGGCCGCAATGTCATCTACAAGAGCAATGGTCTTGCGGTTGGCCGATACTGTCGAGAACATGATGATTCCCGTTAGAACGACATTGACCGCAACAAGCGCAAGTATAATGACCGACATAAGATTTTTCTTCATTATTCATCGTCCCCTTTGACTCTTTGACATTAAGGTGCTGCTAACGGATTGTATATCTTGATCTCGACACGGCGGTTCTTCGCACGACCCTCCGGCGTTCCGTTATCGGCTACCGGTATGTATTCACCGCGTCCCGAGTGCTTTATGTTCGACGGTAAAAGGTTCGTATGTTCAACGAGATAGTCGAATACCGAAAGTGCTCTCGCGCTTGAAAGCTCGTTGTTGTTAGCAAACCTGGCAGTATGTATCGGAACGTTATCGGTATGTCCTTCGACTTCGATTATCGACTCGGCATACTTCTGAAGTATCACTCCTACTTTTTCCATGAGCGGAAGGGCTTCCTGCTTAAGATCCGCTTTACCGGAATCAAACAGCAATGCACCGTTAAGTGTCAGTTCAACATACTGCGAAGTAAAATCAACATCAATATCGCCGTCCAGATTCTGTTCGGCAATAGCTTCTTCTATCTTCTCTGCAAGCTGCTCGTTCTGCTTGAGCATTTCCTGCTGAACGTCCGAAACCTTTTCATCAAATTCCTTGTATTCATCATCGGATTCTTCTTCGGCGCTCGCTGCCTGTCCCATTGTGTTCATGTAAACATCAAGCTGGGAAAGCTGGCTGACACCATTGTTGATCAGAAGTCCTTCGAGAAGCGATGATCCGCCGGAATCAAATATTGAGAATGTCTGTGAAAAGCTTGCTGCTACAAGGGCGAACTTCTGTGCATCTATCGTTGACATAGCAAACAGCATAACGAAGAAGCACAGCAGAAGGTTCATCAGGTCGGCAAAGGTCGATTGCCACGCCGGCGCGCCTTTGGGCGGCTCTTCTTCTTTGCGCTTAGCCACTACTCTTCGCCTCCCCCTTCTTCGCCGCCTGACGATCCGCGATCACCGGGTGCCAGGAACGACTTAAGCTTCTCTTCTATAACTCTCGGGTTCTCACCTGCCTGAATTGACAGAAGTCCCTCGATGGTAATCTCTTTTACTTTCATCTCCGCTCCGTTGACCTTCTTGAGCTTAGAGGCAAACGGCGCACATATCCAGTTCGCAAGAACCGAACCGTAGAACGTTGTAATAAGGGCAACAGCCATGTTCGGGCCGAGTGCCGCAACGTCATCCATATGATAAAGCATCATAACGAGTCCGAGGAGGGTACCGATCATACCCCATGCAGGACCCATACCGCCGAGATCTTCCCAGAACCCGATATTGACCTTATGACGCTCGTCTATACTGATGAGCTCGGTTTCCAATATTCCTCTTACAAGATCGGGATCGGTACCGTCGACGATGAGCATAACTCCCTTTTGAAGAAATACATCATCAAGACCTGAAGCTGCTTCTTCGAGCGAAAGAAGACCTTCTTTACGTGCCACGTTTGAGAGATCGATGATCTTCTGAATGATTGCGCCGGGATCCTCACTTCCGTGCATGAAAGCGATCTTGGCGCTCTTTAATCCGTTGACAAAGTCCTTGATACTGGTGCCACCGAATATTGCGGCAAAAGCTCCACCAAACGTGATCATCGCTGAAGGAGCATCCATGAAATATTTGATACCTGCTGCTCCGTCCTGTCCAAGCAGTATGGACACGAACATGAAAGTCAGGCCCGCTATTACACCTATTAAGGTTGCTAAATCCAAAACACTGTACCTTCCAAAAATTAGAATGATATGGCTAGCCACACATAGCTATTTTACTAAATTATTATGTAAATGTCTATGTTTTTTTGGGGTTTAAGCACTATCCCCATAAAGCGGGTAAAGGGATGCGTGAACTGTCACGCATCCCGATTACCCTATTTTGTTAAATATTATCTCTTAAGGTTTGTAAGCTCTTCAAGCAGTGAGTCTGAAACCGTGATTATACGGCTGTTTGCCTGGAAACCTCTCTGAGTTGTGATCATGTCTGTAAACTCTGCCGAAAGGTCTACGTTTGACATCTCCAGAACGCCTGTTGAAAGTGCACCGGAACCGGATGTAATGTCATCACCGATACCGTCGAATGTACCCGAGTTCGGTGTTGTCTGGTACAGGTTATCACCGATCTTCTCAAGACCCGAAGGGTTCGCAAAGTTTGCAACTGCAATCTGTCCGAGAAGCTTACTTGTTCCGTTGTCGTATGTCGCGGTGATCTTACCGTCCTGAGCTATTGCAACACCGCTCATCTCGCCGACTTTGCGTCCCGCATAGTTTCCTTCATAATCTCCGGCATTACCCTTTATCGTTGAAGTACCTTTATTATCGTACATCGTTGATTTTCCGACCATAAGATCCATGTCACGCTGGAATGAATCTGCTCTTTCAGCCGTGGGAGTAATTGAACCGGGAGTTGCGGGAGTTGTGCCGGTTGCCGGTACCGGGGCTGTGTAATTGGCCTTAAGAACCTGCAGAGCGAATGGCTGTTCATTATCATTTGCATCTACGTTCTTGTTTTTACCGGTTTCGGTATTGTAATGCAACGTTGCCGATGGGTCACCGCTTTGTGCATTGGGCTTGATATCAAGTACAAACGCCTGCGGTTCTCCGCTGAGATCGAATCCGTTCTTTTCGTATCCCGGTTCATCAGACGTATGCATCATGCTGTATCCCTTGGAATTGACAATATCAACCGCCTCCATTGAGTAGTCGCCTTCGACGGGCTTACCGGAAGCATCCTTCACCTGTTTGATGGCAAACTTTGCAATATAGCTGTATCCAAGGCTGTCATAAAGGCTTACATTGACTATCAATCCGGATGTTGATGTAAGCTGTGTGCTGTTCTTGTCGATAACTCCCGAAAGGTACGAATGAGTAGTCTGCTCCGGTTCTGATGTCATCTTATCGGGAGACATTATCTTAAGCGGTGTAACCGTATTCTTGATGATAGTGCCGGGCTGGTTCGGATCTTCCTGCCATCCCATTACGGTGTATCCGTTTGACGTCATCGCAAGGTTACCTGCACCGTCAACATAGAACGCGCCCGCACGAGTGAAGTAATTGTTGGAGCCGTCGCTTACAACGAAGAAGCTGTCACCCTTGATCTGAACATCAAAAGGATTTCCTGTAGACTGCGAAGCACCTGATGTTGTGATGTTCGCATTGATTGCACCCGTCTGAACACCGAGACCGATCTGCTTGGCATTGACACCGCCACGACCTGTTGCCGCATTTGCCCCTGAAGCATTCTGCGTTGTCTGGTACATGAGTTCCTGGAATGTTACGTTCTGTGACTTATATGCTACAGTGTTAACGTTTGCGATATTGTTACCGATAACGTCCATCTTGGTCTGGTGAGTCTTAAGACCTGCAACACCTGAAAAAAGTGATCTCATCATAAGGCATTTACCTCCTTAGCCTGTGCCCCTTCCGTCATTCGGGGGCCTGGAGGGATCTCCGTAAGGTCCGATCCCGTTTACAGTTACTGTTTAAGCTATTACCGCTCCGTCTATATTTGTAAATACATTTCCCTCTTTGTCGCTTCCGTCAAGAGCGGTTATAACGGTCTGATTTTTCACATTTACGATGAATGCGAGCTGGTCGACCATCACCAGTGATTCGTTAATTCCCTTCTGCCCTGCAGCCTGCATCCCTGCGCTCAGTCTGTTTATTACTTTGTCCGATAACTCTATGTTTCTTTCGGATAAGCGGTTCGTCGCGTGCTTGGAAAACTTCGGTACTGCATTTTCGGTTTTCTTATCTGCAAATACATCTGCGAATGATCTTCCGCTTTTTTTAACAACTTCGCTGCTCTGGCTCTTTTCTAAATACTCACTTGCTGCCTGTTCTATGGAGGGGAATTGTCCGTTTAGTATTCTCATAGGCTTCCTCCTTAATGAACATTACTGCTGCTTATGCCTCGCCTGTCTGCTGCGTTTCCTCTACTTTGTCTTCCTCTTCGGACTCCTCGTTTCCTTTGTTCTCTGCTTCTTCAATATGGAGAAGCTCCGCAAGTCTTTCTTTGTACTTGTTGAAGTCCGCGATAGCCGCCGATGAAAGGAATCCCTTTTCGTATGACGACATATCCTCGAGCACGCTTCCAAGATTCTCTATAACATCTTTGTAGCTCGTTGTAAGGTTCGCAAGAGTCGGAAGACCGTTGAGGCTTGTCATGAACTCGTTTGCGAGATTGAAAGCGTTAAGATATTTTTCATCGACTACCGAATCAAGATCATCGATCGAATACTTCGAATCTCCGATGTTAAGATATCCTTTTCCGTTCTCAACCGTAACAAAGTCAACTTTACCTCCGACTATCGTCTCTTCCATTGTTGTCTCGTTGGTCTGCTTAACCGTTACGTACTGTCCTACGAGCTGTGACGCTCTTGTAAGATCGCTTGATGCTACGAGGTTGGTCATCTGCTCAAGTTCTGAGAATGTAGCGAGCTGTGATACATACTCTGTGTTGTCCGTAGGCTCCAAAGGATCCTGGTACTTCATCTGAGTAACGAGAAGCTGTAAGAATGCTTCCTTATCAAGGTCGCTTGACTTGTTCGTATTGTTTTTTGCTTCGGAAGCAGGCACGCCGTTTTTCTGGATCTCTCCGTTTACTATGTTTGCTACTGTTGACATAGGCTGTCTCCTTTATGCTGTGTAATCTACGCTGTTACCCGATCTTGCCATCATATCGGCTGAGATCTTCTCTTCTTCCGTGAGCTCTTCGATCTCTTCCTCGTTAAGATCTGCTAAATTGATACTGCGTCTTCTGCCGACTCTTCCGGTACGTCCTGCACTGCGGTCCTGAGAATTGCTTTCCGTATCGGATCCCGTTCCCTTGTTGAGATCGTAGTTGGCGACTGACACTTCAACCGCTTCAACTTTCGTCCCCTGCTCATCGAATGTCTGCTGTAATGTAATGAGCTGACTTTCGAGTGCTGCCTTAACCGCTTCGTTCTGAACGATTATGTGGGCTGTTACGATACCGTTTGTCGATGCTATCTGCATGTTCACCGTTCCGAGTGATGCCGGGTGAAGCTGCAGTTCCATCGATGTCGTTTCCGCCGAGTAGTTGACTCTGATCGATTCGGTTACCTGGCTCATTATCGAGTTGGCATCTTCGTTAGAGTAGGTCGTTACCGTTTCGATAACATCTCCGAGGTTATTGACTTCGGTATTTACTACCGTTGTGGGCTGTGCTGCATTTACGTTGATCGTTTCCGTTTCCGCAAATCTCGAAGCATGTTCAAATCCTTCGTTGTTGCCTTTAAGGTTTGATTCTTCGGGTTTGGTTACGGGCTTGAATGATTCGGTCGTGTTCGTTGTCATTCTTGCCTGTGGATCATCGATTGCCACTTCCCTTACAGGTTCGCTCTTAAGTGCATCCGGCTCCCTGTTAACCTCGACCGTAACTGTTGCCGCCTTGTCGGCTGCTACCGTTACATCTTTATCTGTATTTAATTCGTTTGTAACGGGTGCATTCACATCCGTTTTGTTTTCGACATCCGTGTCTTGAATCGGCAGCGAACCCTCTGTGTTCACATCCTGTGTTAGAGGAGCTTCAATAGGTTGAAGCGTATCTGCCTCTGATTTGTTCTGAAGAACTGAAAGTGCGTTCTGTACCGCATCCTTAAAAGATTCGTCCTTGAATAATGTTTGTGTCTGCTCCGGAGTAAGAGCAAACTGTGCGGTGATTTTATCTCCCGCATTCTCGACCGTCTGTATGATTTCCTTAACGTTCTCGTATACTTCCGCATTTGTCAGAAGTGAGATCGAATCGGGTGTATCCGTAAGTGTCATGCAAAGATCTTTGACGCTGACCGGATCTATCAGATCGATTGCGGTAAGCCCGAGGGTTTCCATCGCTTCCGTGATTTCTTCGTCACTGACATTCAGAACTTCTTTGATCTTTCCTATGATCTCGGAAGCTTCTACTGCGGCTTCGTCGGTAAGTTCTTCCATATCTTCCGTGTTGGAAAGTGGATCCTTCCTGACCGGTTCCTCGGCTTTGATCTCCTTGGCTCCGCGATTATCAACAACCGTTCTTGATGCTTTTGCACCGTCTTCGGTTCCGATCGGCTGGACCTTGGCCGTCTGATCCTTGGCATTGTCCATGATCTCTGAAAATCCCGTGGCTTCGGAAACCTTTTGCTTGCCGGCTTCCATTCCGGAAGTAACGTTTGTAAGTAAAAGGTCACTTACGTTGGTTACTGTAGTGTTAGCCATTTTCTATCCTCCTTTCTTCAGTTTTCAAGGTGCGTTAACACTCATAATGTTTATCGACCCTGAGAGGATAAAACTTAACCCCAAAATTTATCTTTTATAACGCATCTCGAAGTATCATATATTGCGCAAAAAGGCGCTTTCGCTCGTTTCCGGACGTCACGTTACTAGGTTCGGTATAACCTCACCAAGTAACAACGTCCTCCAAGTCTTTTTGCTGCAAATTATGATCCTTCTCGATGCCTTTAATCCATCGTGATCACTTTGGATCCATGATTTTTGTAAGCTTCGACGCGGTGTCTTTGTTCATCTGGCCGAGGATCTTGGCGCGGGCGTTGGGATCCATTTTGCCGAGTATCTTGGCGACAAGATCAAGGCTGTCTGTCATTTCGTTGAAGATTGCGGCTGCCTGCTTGGGCTTCATCTCGGTGTAAGCCTTGACGTATTCATCCATTATCTTGTCGGTCTCGAGCTGGGCTACTACTTGCTTGTACAAGTATTCGGCATTGTCGGGATCTATCTGTTCGTAGTACGACTTGTACTGATCGATTTCAGGTGCCTTGTCGGAGAATACGACTTCCTCGTAGAATTCGGTCTTGAGCTTCTGGAACTCGACCTGACTGTCCTCAAATGTACGAAGTCTTAATATCTCTTCCTTGAGAGCCTTGATCTCTTCATTCTCCTCGTCTCCGCCCTTGGATGCTTCTTCCTTGAGATCGTCGATCTGTTTGTTGAGACGTTCTATCTCTGCAAGCGCATCGGGAAGATTGTCGAATTCTCCCACGTACTCATCCGTCGAAGCCGGCTCGGGAAGAATCTTGTTGACTACCGGGACGTCTTTTAATATCGGGCGCAGTACACCTGATCCGAAGCCGCCGATGTCAAGCTTGATAAGAAGTGCAAGTATTGCTACCCATATGAGCACAATCAAAATGACAATAAGAAGCACGGAAGGCGAGAATCCCTCGTCTTCTTCCTCGATATCCGCGTAAAGAGCGCCATCATCGGTGGCAAGTGCATCAAAGCCGCCCTTGGCTGCTTTCTTTGCGGCCTTCTTTTCTTCTTTTTCTTTTTTCTTTTGTTCTTTCGGAGAAAGCTCTTGGACTTCTTCTGTTTCGTCTGCCATAGTATTTCCTTTGTATTTTTAGTGAGCCATCATCACTGCAAACCGTGACGATAACTGACAAGTTCGTCGATTTCCTTGCTCTCTTTCGCAGCCTCTTCGGCCTTAAACTGCTCAAACTGCTTCTCTTTGAGCTTGTCGTGTGTCTTACGCTCCTGCATGGCCAAGGTCAGCTTCTGACGCGCCACCTCGAGCTCCTGACGTGCGGCCGCAAGATTAAGCTCCTGCATACGCACATGATATTTGATAACCTCGAGGGCGTCCTCGGCTTCCTTGATTGCAATCACATCAAGCGTGGATTCAACCAGCTCTTTGAGGTGTGCTTCGAATCCGTCACGACGCGCCTTAAGGGCGTTAAGCTTCTCTTCTTCCTCGCGCTCATGCGCCGCGGCGATCGCAAATTCGTTCTTCGCCTGGGTTTCGAGCTTCTCTTTCACATTGAGGATGTTCTGCATCCTGTATCTGAATCTTGCCATATACCGTGTCCTATGAATCCGCCGATCCGGATACACCATTCTCATCAAATATCGCTTCGAGCATCTGTATCTCTTCCTCGAGCGAATACCTCGCATTAACGTCCTGGCATAGGAAATCATTCACCTTATCGATCTTCTCGATCGAGTAGTCGATGTTAGGGTTCGCTCCGGCCTTATACGCTCCGATATTGATAAGATCTTCGGCCTCAGTGTATGTCGCAAGCACGGTCTTTAAGCGGTTTGCAACTGCCTTGTGCTCTTTCGTTGCGACCTGACTCATGCAACGGCTTATGCTCTGGAGCACATCGATCGCGGGGTAATGATTTTTATGGGCAAGCTTACGGTCAAGCATTATGTGACCGTCGAGTATCGATCTTGCCGTATCGGTGATCGGTTCGTTAAAATCATCACCGTCAACGAGCACCGTGTAGAGTCCGGTTATCGACCCTTTATCGTCACAGCCCGCACGTTCCAAAAGCTTAGGCATCTGAGCATATACACTTGGCGGATATCCTCGCGTTACGGGCGGCTCTCCGCTTGCCAGTCCGATCTCACGCTGCGCCATTGAAAATCGCGTCAGCGAATCCATCATCAGAAGAACATCCCTGCCCTGATCACGGAAATATTCCGCAATCGCGGTAGCGGTCTGCGCTGCCTTTCGGCGAACGAGCGCGGGCTTGTCCGATGTTGCCACAACAACGACCGATCTTGCCATACCTTCTTCGCCAAGGTCGCGTTCGATGAACTCGCGCACCTCTCTTCCACGCTCTCCGATAAGAGCTATGACGTTGATATCGGCTTTGGTGTTTCGTGCGAACATTCCTAGCAGCGTACTCTTTCCTACACCGGATCCGGCGAAGATTCCTATACGCTGGCCCTTGCCTATAGTCATAATTCCGTCAACGGCCTTGACGCCGAGCGGAAGTATTTCGCTTATGATTTCTCTTTTTAACGGATCGGGTGCAGGCGCCTCAATCGGATAACTCTGCGCGCATGTAAGCTCTGATCCGTCGATCGGATTACCGAGTCCGTCAAGTGCAAGGCCGAGCAGTTCGGGGCCTACCTGCACGGATAGCGGATAACCAAGGTTCTCAACGATACATCCGGATCCTATGCCTTCGGTTGACTCAAACGGCATAAGAAGAGTCTTGCCATCCTTAAAACCTATAACTTCAGCCGAAACATATTTACCGGTCTCAGCATCGACTATTATCCTGCAAAGGTCGTCAAGCTTTGCCTCGGGCCCGTTACTTTCAATCGTGAGTCCGACTACGTTGACAACTTTTCCCAATTTCTTAAAAAAAGGTCTTATCACAGACCTTTTTGTACTTTTCGAGATTAATTTCCATTATAAGAAAGTATTTTCAATTCCTTCTTGAGCAGTTCCAATTCAGTACCGAGACTGCAGTCGAATATTCCGCCTTCGGTCTCGATGAAGCAGTTTCCTGCCGTAAGAGTAACATCCTCTATTACCTCAACCGTAACGCTGCTTCCAAGGCCGGCTGTCAGCTCATCGCGATTTTCCAAAACATATTCGTGATCGTCCTTGGATACATGGACAAGGTAGTTCTTGACACTGTCGATGTTTCTGATCGTATCTTTCAGAAGGTTAAATACAATATCGTTCCTTCCGGCAAGATCTATTCCGAACACATGGGAATATATTCCGGTAAGTGTATCAACCATCTTGGGCTCAAGCTCCGATACGAGCTCCTCATACTCTGCCGAAAGAGCGGCCGCCTTTTCCTCGACTTCCCTCTCCTTTTCTTCGGCTCGTGCCAGACCTTCTGCGTAGCCCTTCTCATTACCTTCGGCCTCACCGTTTGCTCTGGCCTCATCAAATATACTCTGTGCCTGGGAATTGGCATCGTTTATGATCTGTTGAGCCTGCTCGTTTGCATCGTCTATAATTTGCTGAGCCTGTTCTCTGGCTTCTTCAAGAACCTTTTCTATTTCTTCGTTGTCGGCTTCCTGTGCCGCCGCTTCATCCTGATCTGCAAGAAGAGCATCTACCTGAGCGGCATCGAGGCCCTCTGTAAACTCATCGGCGAATCCGTCATCGTCTTCGGCAACCTCAAGCATTTCGGACAGCTCCTTGATCCTGTCGGAAACAGCCTGATTGGAATCTATGATACGTTTTTCTTTTCTATCCTTTTCAGCCCCGTAATTGATGCTGTAGGATTTGATCAGGGTACTAGACAACTATCTCATCTCCTCCGCCACGCGAGATAACGATCTCGGACGCATCCTCGAGACGTCTTATCGTATTAACGATCTTCTGCTGGGCTTCTTCAACATCCTTCATACGTACAGGACCCATGAATTCCATATCCTCTCTGATCATAAGCGCAAGACGTTTGGAGAGGTTGTTGAAGATCGCAGTCTGAACCTCCTCGTTCGCGCCCTTAAGTGCAATGGCCAGATCAGAATTGTCAACATCCCTGAGTACTCTTTGAATTGCACGGTCATCAAGCAGCAGGATATCTTCGAATACGAACATCTTCTTTCTGATCTCGTCGGCAAGCTCGGGCTCGTCGATCTCGAGAGTCTCCATGATGTGCTTCTCAGTACTTCTGTCAACGGTATTGAGGATATCAACAACCGCATCGACACCACCGATGATGGTGTAATCCTGATTGACGAGAGATGAAAGCTTGGATTCGAGTATTTTCTCCACCTCCTTGATGACATCGGGGCTCGTACGATCCATCATTGCGATACGCTTTGCAACGTCGGACTGCCTGTCCGGTGCGAGTGCGGAGATGATAAGCGCCGCCTGCGAAGGATTAAGGTATGACAGGATGAGGGCAATCGTCTGCGGATGCTCGTCCTGTATGAAGTTAAGAAGCTGTGAAGCTTCG
>Ga0256872_10000150_pt1 | contig 15918 bp, 13 predicted proteins | sample RumenRJG_08RNA_FD_186119 | JGI IMG/M metagenome (GOLD analysis project Ga0256872, IMG submission 186119) | Metatranscriptome of bovine rumen microbial communities from Lethbridge, Alberta, Canada - Rumen RJG_08 (Metagenome Metatranscriptome) | ecosystem: Host-associated > Mammals > Digestive...
AGGCTGTAAAAATACAGCTTGTTTACTATGCCCTTTTTTAGTTTTCCTTAAGCGCTACTTTGTTTCAAACTTAATGCCTCAGACTTGGAACTTTCCTAAGTTAATTTATACCCTATTAATCTTTATCCTATTATCTCTATATAATTACCTTCAGGATCAGTACAGAATACGCATCTTTTTCCTGATGACATTTTTCTGATTTTTTTACTGAATCCATATATCTCTCCACCATTTTTTTCTATTGTCCTTACTGTTTCATCTATATCATTTACTCCAAAAGCCAGATGCATGCATCCCTGCACCCATATCTGATTTCCGGTAAATCCATAGGACTTCTGCTTTGGTTCTATAACCTGTATAAGCTCAAGCATATCATCTGTTCCATTTACTTTTCCTTGATCAGTTATCAGTTTCGTTATGCAAACCTTTGCGTCCGAGTCACAAATAATATCCTGTATTAACAGGTCTTCCTGTATTTGATGTGAACATATGGTATGCATTCCAAATACCTTTTTATAAAATTCTTCCATTACGTCAAGTTCCATTACGTACAAACCTGTATGCCTTAATTGGACCATTCTAGTCACCTCATTTCAATGATGCTCCGCCATCAACTGTCAGTACTGCTCCAGTAACATACGATGCGGTCGCCAAGTATAGTGCTGCCTCGGCTACACTTTCAGGAGTCCCAAGTCTTTCCATGGGAATCTGATCAGGTACCCAAGAAAAATCCCTATTCTGATATATCGGTGTATCTGTTGGGCCAGGAACTAGGCAGTTTACTCTTACATCAGGTGCATAATTCAACGCACATAACTGCGAAAACTGGATTACAGCGGCCTTCGATGCAGCATACAAATACTGGCTTCTTCCAGCTATATGTGATTGAAGACCACCTATCGATGCTACATTTATGATATTCCCATGAGATTTCTGTAGCATAGGCATAAAAGCCTGGGTCATAAATATCACACTGCCAGTGTTAGTATAGAATATTTTTCTGTATTCTTCTTCAGTGATTTCTTCGAGTCTGTGTGTATGCCAGATTCCAGCACAATTCACCAGAACGTCCATCCTATCAGTTACATTTTTGACTTGTTCCTCTAATGCCTTTATCTGGCTTATATCAGATAGGTCACACTCTATGAACTTAATTTCTTTTCGCTCCAGTTCTTCTCCTTTTGATTTATTTCTACCTATAGCTATTACTGTTGCACCATTAGCGTGAAATAGCTCAGCTATAGACTTTCCTATTCCAGAAGTGCCACCCGTAACCAATACTACCTTATCATTAAATTCGCCCATTATTATTCAGCCTATATTTTTAATATAATATTGGATTTTATTCTTGACATGCTGTGTTATAATAAAGATAAGAAAAGGGGCACTACCCGATAGACGGTGTGTTCCCTCAGAATAGCTTAAGTAGCCGCTAAACTTCTCAGGGTCAGGCGGCTACTTTTTTGTTTGACTAAAAATGTCCTTTGCTATCATATAACCAAGTGAAAAACAAGACAGACCAAAGGTCAGAATTGCAATAACTATAGCCATTAGCAAAGCCCTCCTTTCCAACTCAAAAGCCATTCTGAATAACAACTGGTCATCCAGCGAGCCTTGTGAGACTGCTTGAATTGGAGAGTCACAAGTCTCTCCAACGGAGAGAACACATAACCGCCTACCGTATCATGGTAGTACCTTAGTATTATTCTACCATGCATATCAGTATAAAATCAATAAAATATCTTCAAATTTTCATTTTCTTCTTGAATTGGTCAGTAAGAATTAAAAATACTATCCGTCACAAACTCTATCTTCATCTTACCTTTCGTTGAGTCCTTCACATCCCTGAACATATCCTTTATCTCATCATTGAGGCCATCCCAGTCACCATCCGGATTCAGGGTAGGTAGCGATGCATCTGCGTAGCTTTCATTGTATTCGTGCTTAAAGCCATCAAAGCCTGCCAGTGCCACATCTGATATATCCAGCCTGTCGAGAAGACGGAGCGCACATATGACTGCATTGTCAAAATGTGCCCAGCCACGTTTTATCGCCAGATTGAAATTAAAAATCAATTCATCTGCATCTGCTTCGGTCCTGATACTAGAAAGGAGCATCCTCGGTATTCTGGCAAAAATATCTGAATACGCCTCCTGAGCATAGCTGTATCTGATACTGTTGGTAAAAAAAAGCTCATCATAGATATCAGCATATACTGGAAGTATAGCATTGACCGCTATGACAAAGACTTTATTCTTACATGCAAAATCCTTTATCCTGTTAGCTTCCTGCACTGAAGACTTTCCTGGTGCTATAAGGAGTACCTTCCGGTCTCCGATAAGTTCTTTGATTTTTTTTCTTGCCTCTTCATCATCTACCAGCCTATTCTGGTTCTCCAGGTACCTGTTTTCCAGAAGATCATAATCATAATGCCTTCTCTCCTCTTCTCCAAGTGAAGCGATCACATTCCTCATATCCCTGGCATTTGTCCTGTGGTTTTTTCTCAGATAAGCTATATTATTCACATGGCACTGATACATTCCTGCTATGAAGTATGGTGTAGAATAACCCCATGTGTACTTCTCTCTGATAGGATCTATATACATATCTATCGCATCAAGGATAGCATCCATATCATAGTTTCCATGGTACTTTCTGTTCAGGAAACTGGCGAGAAGTTCCGTAGTTGTATTTCCGGCTCCCCTTCCCATACCTGAAAGGCTTGAATCTACTATGACATCCCTGTCACTATCATTCAGCATCTCTACAAAATGCATTGACAGCGCAAACGATAGCTGCTGGTTATTATGCGAGTGAAACCCTAAACCGATAGAATGATCCAGCCTTTCATCCAGGAAGCTTACTATATGTGTTAGGTCATCCTCATACATGGCTCCGAAAGTATCTACGATAGACATAGCGACAGGCTTGAACTTATTTACCCAATAAACCAGTTCTTTAAGTTCATCATCAGAATACCCCAGAGTATTTGCTGCCTGAAGAAATACCTGGTAACCTTTTGCCCGTATCCGTTCAGCTATATCAAGTCCTTCTCTTACTTTTCCACGCGGAAATACCACCCGTATTGCATCGAGAGATCTGCCATCACAGACTGGAAGATATTTTTCTTCATCGTATCTGTCCCAGTCGATCATAGCCACATATGTGCACCTGTCATTTTTTTCAAGCAGATACTGTTCGAGATCTGATGGTACATGATACCATGAACTTTCTTTTTTATAATCAGCATTCTTCAGCCAGCCGCATTCGATCAGATCTACATCAGCATCCTGTAGCTTTTTGATTATGCCTTTTATAACCGGCTCTCCAAACATTGAATCATTTATATATGCCCCGTCTCTTAACGTACAGTCTAAAAGCTTTATCTTTTTTTCAGACATAATACTGCTCACCTCAGTTCCTTCATGGCATACATGGCAAGTCCACATAGTGATTCATCCTCACTACGAATAAATTCAGCACCACGATAATTGTCCATGATCCTGTTCCTCACCGCATCTATCTTATCTGCTATTCCACCAGAAAGTACTACTCTTCTTATCTTGGTACTATCGGATGAGAGCATGTCAGCAGCAGAGATAAAGTTATCTACCATCTGTTCAAATACGGTCTTAAATAGATTGCCGACGTTCAGGTCATACTCACCGATATCTGTAATACTTCCTTTCTCATGATCCGTTATAGGATTCTCAAAAAAACTCAGATCACATTTCATCGCACTTCCATCTGCCCCTCCTACTGCTTTTAATATGTATGACCAGATCTCATCATCTGATACATTAGGTGCAAATCTTAATGCAGCTTCTCTTATCAGCCTGAAAAAAACATTTACAGCTCTTCCTGATGGCAGGTGAGGTACGGTCTTTAAGTATCTGCCATTGAAATATGGCCTTATCTGCCATCTGTCAGAGAAATCAAGGTCATCAGTGAGTCTGCTCACCTGCGCTCCTGTACCCAGATTGAAAGAAATATCGCTCTTATTTTTTAATCCGGCCCCAATGAGCGTCGCCTGCTGGTCTCCAATTGCAGGAAGTGCTGTAAGTTCAAGATCCCCCAGTTTGAAATCTATAGTTTTACTGCCTATTTCTGGAAATTGTATCTTTTCTGCACCCGCCGCATTAATCAGTGTCCTGTTCCAGTCACCTGCACAGATATCATACAATCCTGTAGCTGCAGCATTTGTCGCATGACAGTAAGGTTCTTTTCCTGATAATGAACGAATGACAAAATCACCCATCGTGTAAAAATGATTAACCCTCCTGCCTACTTTTTCAATAAAATATCTAAGATTAGCCGAAGGCAGGGATTTCCTGAATGGCATCCCGGTATTACGTATCTCATTTGAGTACTTTGCAAATCTTTCTACAGCGGTAGTCCCATCTTTAAGCTTTTCACCACCAAATTCTTTCTGCCATGATATGTATTCAGTCCTAGGAAAGCCGTTTTCATCACACAGTACAAATCCATGCATTTCATTTGATATGGCCAGGATCGCCTTCCCGTTTTCAGGCGACAGTTCATATAGCAGATCATATATATTGCTGATCAAAGGACTAAGCTGTATCAGTACATCTGGGATGATTGGACGATCAGGAGATCTTCGAAAAGATTTTTTTATAAGCTTATTTTCTTTAAACAGAGCTCCCTTAAGAAAACTCGCACCTATATCAATCGCTATAATATTCATGTGTCTCCTTCAGATACTTTCTGAATAGCCCTTCAAATCTATCGTCTATCTCCATCGGATGTAGGATCAGTTTTCCTGTGCCGTCCGGAACGGCGAGCGATACTTTATTTCCGACTACCTTTTTGTCAGATTTTACGTATTCGATCAGACGATCAGGATCACCTATCACTATCTCATCTGTCAGAAAGCTGTCAGCTATCAGCTTTTTTACATCAAGATAAAAATCTTCTGACAGTATACCTTCTCTTACAGCGATGAAGTTTACGACATCTATCCCCCAGATGACTGCCATCCCATGTGGTATGACATTATCAGTGTAGGCTTCAAGCGCATGACCGAAGGTATGTCCGTAATTCAGTACTTTGCGCAGACCAAGGTCGAATTCATCAGTTTCGATTATCCTCTTTTTGACTGACAGACCGCGGTGGATATATGAAGCTATATTTTCACATGGAATGTACTGCTTCTCATTTTTCAGGTCATAATAGAAATCCAGGCTCTCTGTAAGTGAAAACTTCAGGATCTCGCCCCAGCCATTCAGATAATCCTGCCTGGTCAGAGTATCGATAAAATGCGTATCTATGAATATCCTTTTCGGGGGATAGAATACGCCGACCTGGTTCTTCACACCGCCAAAATTCAGGCCGCTCTTTCCGCCTATACATGAATCGCTCATTGACAGAAGCGTAGTCGGAAACAGATACCAGTTCACATTGCGCAGATACAGGTAGGAAGCAGTCGTTGTAACATCCTGTGTGATCCCGCCGCCGAAGCAGACCACCGTCCAGTCCTTGTGGATATGCAGCTTCTGGAAAAAATGCATGATATCCATCACTGTATCCATATTTTTCTGATCTTCGACCGCATCCATAAAATATACGCATTCTTCAGGTATCGAGGCAAATTTTTCTTTATATAGCGAATAGACATTCTGGTCTATCACATATGCGGTATTCTCAGGAAAGCTCTCTACTTCCTTTGAAAAATCATCCGTAAAGTCAACTGTATAATCATACAGATTCGAATGGATAATTATCTGTTCCATAAATCACTCCTCGTCAACAAGCGGTATGCACATATTTTTCTCAAGCTCTTCGCGAGAAAGGAACGGCGCCATATCCTCAAGCGGAGGCGACACTATCCTTCCATCCGGAAGTCTCTTAGCCGCTGACTTCGGCTCAAATTTCTGCGTAGTGGAGACAAATACTTCGCATATACCTGCACCGTCTTTATTCAGAAATTCATCTATCCGTTCAGGCATCTCGCTGTTATTTCTGATAGAAAGATACTGATAGCCAAAAGCATCCGCCACCTTTGAAAAATCAGGAAATCCCAGGTCACCGCTGTCCGGTCCTATACCTACAAATCCATCGTGGAACATATTTGTCTGGGTCTGGCGTATCTGGTGATAGCCCTGATTATTTATGATGAATATCTTCACAGGGAGCTTATTCGTTATTATCGTCTGAAGCTCCTGAAGGTTCATCATAATGCTACCGTCACCGGCTATGCAGTATATATTTTTTCCTGTAGCAACAGCCGCGCCAATAGCAGCCGGAAGGTCATAGCCCATTGAAGAAATAGCGCAGTTCATGATAAAACGACTGTCTTTCTTTATATAAAAAGTCTGACTGCCGACCACACTGGCTGAACCGTTTGCCGCGACAGTTACTGCATCTTCGGGAAGATGCCTGCTCAGTGTGTCGATGAATACATATACATTTGCCTCACCATTTTTCTGATACTGTTCAGGCCTTACTACAGGATAATCAGCTTTCCAGTTCTGGCATTTTTTTCTCCATTCTTCAGGAACATGATAATCTTCAGGAATTTTCGCATTGAGCGCTTCCAGTGTCTCCCCTGCATCAGCACATATGGGAAGGTCTATCCTAATGGTCGGCTTATCCAGCTCATTTTCATCTATGTCGACCATCACTGTATATGCACCGCGTGCCCAGGTATTCACGTCGTATCCGGCCTGAAGGATCCCCAGCCTGTTGCCGACACAAAGAAGAAAGTCACTGTTCTGCACTGCAAAATTCCCGGCACGGTCTCCCATAGTGCCGCCCCTGCCACAGTAATCGTCATCGTCTGTTGGTATCAGATCTATCGAATCCCAGCAGGTGACTACGGGCATTCCGGTCTTTCTGATAAATTCATGGAATTCACTGACTGCCTTTCCTATACGAATGCCATTCCCTGCATAAAATACAGGGTGCCTGGCATTTTTCAAATGGAGCCATATCTCATCTATAGCCATCTGTACAGGTGAATAAGGGCTGACTATCGAATTAAAGCCTGCGTATCCCCGCAGCTCATCTGTATCTATAACAGCCCCCTGCACATCCAGAGGAATATCCAGCCAGCAGGGACCGGGCCTTCCATTTACTGCCAGAGTATATGCCTTTTCCAGGTGATACCTGATATCTTCCGGTCTTTCGACCATCACTGCATACTTGGTCATCCCCTGCACAGCCGGAACTATATCGAACTCCTGTGTCCCGAGCGATCTGACCGGCACATGAGTATAATGCGTGGTCATCTCTCTTTTCATCTGTCCCGAGATCACTATCATCGGGATAGAGTCCATATATGCTCCAGCCACGCCATTCATCGCATTTATCCCGCCAGGTCCACTGGTCACGCAGACAGCAGCAACTTTGCCTGAAGCTTTGAAGTACGCCTCCGCTGCCATAGCTGACGCCTGCTCATGGTGGTTATAGGTGCAGTGAAGGTCTGGATCATGTCCGAAAGAGTCATTTAAGTACATGGCTCCGCCACCGACAACCATGAAAATATCTGTAATGTCCCGATTCACAAGGAAGGAGGCGATGTAATCTGATACACGTTGTTTCATAGTGTTCACTCTTTATCAATTACAAAAAAATGCCTGTCGCATAGCAGTCCTATCAATGCCTGCTCATCACTAATACCAAGCTTATTCATACAGTTCTGCGCAAACTGAATAACATCCTGTGACATCTGTTCATATCCTCTCGAAGTAATGTATTTAGCATTTATTCCTTCATATTTTAATTCATTTACGAATTCATCCATCGTATAGCTTAGTACATGTTTACTAGGTCCTGAACCAAGTTTTCTTATCTCCTTGAGAAAGGCTAATAAATCGTATGAATTACTTAAAGATACAAATAACTGTCCGCCATGAGCCAGTAATTTCAAAGCTGACTTGATGACACCTATCGGATTCTTGTATGAATTGATATCTTCGCCTATGACTATATAATCAAAAGAGACGTCGTCAAAGCAATTTACAAGTGAGCCGATATCTCCTGAAAAGACATTGTCTGCGCCACAGAAAGTCTGAAGGTCTAAAAAATATTTGGCTTGCTGCGTAAATGCATGGCATTCTGCGTCATAAATGCCAGAATATCTAAGTCTGTTTTTTATCTCAAGAATTGGCGTACCACAACGAACATCAATACCAAGAATTCTGTTATGTTCAGTATCAGTAGGTTTCAATACACTTAGATACTCTGGGATAAAGCAGTTCACATCATCCCAAGCATCTATTCCAAAATATTTATTTCTAAAATTTTCTCTTCCAATCTTGATGGATCTATTGCCTTTTTCTATGTCAGAAGAGCTCATATGAGTATGATCATGGTCATGACATATCCACGTGTCTCGAGCAAGGATTGTCTTATAACCTGCCCTTCTTACTCGAAACGTTAAATCATCGTCTGCAAAATCATGAAAAAAACCAATGTCTGTGGTTGGCCAACCCACAGCATAAATCGTTTCTTTTTTTAAAAGCGCCCCATTCAATACTAGTCTCAATCTTTGCTCCCATTTCATCGGGTTTGACACATTGAATGTGTTTGCTTTTTCTTCCATCTCATCTAAATTTGCAAAGCTCAAATCTACCTGTTGAAGATTACTGACATTCGAAGAAACTGGCTGTACTAGTCCTATTTTTTGGTCGGATTCCGCTATTTTTAGTAGATTGCTAAGCCAATGTGGTGTAACTATTAAATCATTTGATACATAAACTATATACCTTGAAATATCGGAAACACTGTAAATAATAGTTGGATAATAGCTTGACACATTTTTATTAATATGTATAATTCTTTTCTTTTGAAACGCTATTGACTTAAAAAAGTCAAATGTACCATCCGTAGATCCATTGTCAATTAGGAGCAGATCATAATTCACGTCTCCGGTATATTTCAGAATGCTTTCTACACACTGCTTTGTCTTCTCGACACGGTTGTACCCCTGAACGCAGACTGTGACATCTGAATCCATACCATTATCAGAAATGGCCGCCATATTACTCCTACCCTGGTATAAATCATCCGAGGTAGTTAATGGATTTATATTTGATGTATCAAACTCATATATCTGTTGCATTTTTACCCTTCTATACTAATTCCAGCTTTTCCAAGGAGCTTTTCCATACTCCCACATTTTTTCTAACTTCTGCTTCTGAAGTAATGTATCCATGCACTGCCAGAAACCATGATGTCTATAACTCATCAACTGCCCCTCTTCTGCTAGTCTTTCCAATGGTTCACGTTCCAACACGGTGCTGTCATCTTCCAGATAGTCAAATATCTTCGGTTCAAATACCATGTATCCGGCATTTATAGGTTTACTGTCATCTATCTTCTTCTCACGGAAAGCCTTTACTGAATTATCGTAAGCTATATCCAGGTGTCCTTTTTCTTCTTCAAGGATCACAGATGTCAGTGTTGCTGCTTTTCCATGACTTCTATGGAAATCCAAAAGTGACTTTATATCTACATCACAGACTCCATCACCATAAGTCAGCATAAAAGTTTCATCACCGATATACTTCTGTACACGCTTAAGACGTCCACCGGTCATCGTATTCAGACCAGTGTCTACTATCGTGACCTTCCACGGTTCTGTCTTTTTATCATGGACTATCATCTCGTTGCCTTCAGTGAAATCGAACGTGATGTCCGAAGTATAGAGATAGTAATCCGCGAACCATTCCTTTATCATATGCTGCCTGTAACCAGCGCAGATGATAAAATCATTAAACCCGTAATACGAGTATTCTTTCATTATGTGCCAGAGAATCGGCATACCGCCAATCTCAATCATCGGCTTCGGGCGAATAGTTGATTCTTCAGCAATTCGTGTGCCCTTACCGCCTGCCAGTAATACTACCTTCATATACTTCCGCTTGCCTTCATCTCATACTGTTCCAGTATATGCTTTATGATCCCTGTTACTTTATCCTGCACCCCAAGCGTATTGGCATAACTAAGCGTATGCGTCACCTTATAGTTCAGTAATCCGGCTTCTATTATGTCAGGCAAGTATTTCTGGAGCAGCATAAGGTTAGCAGCCATATAGTTTCCCACATTTGAAGAAATGCCTCCAGCGGAGTTATCCGAATCTAGTATTATGTCTTCAATGAAGACAGCTGTTCCTCTCTTCGCCAGTCTAAGAGCCAGGTCATAATCCTCAAGAGCAGGAAACTCTGGGTCAAATCCTCCAATCTGGTCTAGAAAATCATGTCTCACCATCAGTGTAGGACATCCAACCATGTTATTCTTCAGTAGTCTTTTGTAGATATCACCATTCAAGTCATTCGTATTATATGGTGGAAATATCATATAAGATTTCTCGTCTACTATTTTTTTAAACCGTCCGTAACAGAAGTCTGCGGTCTGAATTTTGGACAGCTGTTTACAGATCTTATCGCTTCGAAAATAGTCATCCGAATCATTAAAAGCTATGAATTCTCCACGGGATGCTCTAATGCCGGTATTCCTGGCTCCTGCAACGCCCTTCCCCATTGTATTCTTCATATATCTGATACGAGAATCATTACGCTGCATTTGTTGAACCAATTCATGTGAACCATCAGAGGATCCATCATCTACTACCAACACCTCAATGCCGTCATAGGTCTGAGATGTCACGCTTCTGATAGACGCCTCTAGTGTTTTTTGGCGGTTATATGTAGGAATCACTACAGATACCATGTTCTTTTCGTAAGCCAATGTGCACTCCCTCACTATCTACGTTTTTCTATGGTAAATACATATTCAGATACTAAGAAATCATTTATGTCATTTTGGCCTGACAATTCAGCCAATGATTCCAGGTATCTTCTTTCCACGTCAGATGGCTCTTCAGATATCTCTGTTTTTATATTTTTTATTGAAAATCCATTTCCAGATATAAGTCTGGCCGTATCATTTTCAGTAAAAAATCTGATAGTACCATTATTTACTATTCCCTCATCGGAATACTCAAATCTATCATCATTCAGAAGCGGTAGTATCACTGACCAGTGTCTGATATTAGGGACACTTATTATCATGCGCCCACTTTTTTTCAGATATACTGATAGTTTTTTCAATACTTCAGCAGGATCATGTGTATGCTGCAGCACATCGCCCAAAAGTATATAGTCAAAGTATTCCTCAAATTCTTTTCCGAATTCTACTTCTTCTATATCGCCTGTTATCACTTCGCCAAATGCCATTGCGTATGTAGCTGCTTTATCATTTTTTTCTATTCCTTTGTATTCCAAAAAAGGATACTGCGATTTGATCAGCGCTGCTGTTGCACCTATCCCACAATTTACTTCTAGTATGTGCAGTTTTGTTTTTCTCTCTGCTTTAATTTCCTCTACGAGATCAGTTCTACATTTCTGATATTTATAAATATCAATTCCCAACTTTGTTGTCAGCAACTCATCATTTTTATTGAATAAATCATTAGTATTCTGACCTGACGCATTTTCACAGTTAAATACATTACTGTTTTTACATATCAGATTAAGTTTCCCAGTCTTTAAAAATCTAAGGCCCAGTTCACTGAAAGCACTATGCTTTGAAGTTAGTTCACCATCTAATATTCCTACTTCATCAAGAACCGTCCTTCTAAGAAGAATCGAAGTCCCAGTCAAACTTGTACTGTACGAATATGGCAGTTCCATAGGGATATTATACTTTGAAGCTGTAGTTTCAAAAGCCTTTGTGCTCATATCATCAAATACAACACTACTAGTGCTCGCTATATCATTATTTTCGTAAAGTCCCATCTTTAACCAGAACAGCGTATCTTCTGTAATGATTGTGTCAGGGCTCAGCAGATATACATCATTATCTTTTTCAGCTTTCTCAATCCCATCATTATAAGCATCAGAAAAGCCACTGCTCTTATCCTTTTCAACCAGGGTTATCCAGTCCAACGTCCTTAAATACTCAACGCTATCATCTGTTGAAGCATTATCAATCACGATAACCTGACAACGGTCAAGTGGGACGGTCTTCCATATGGTATCAAGGCATCCTATAATATTCTTCTTTGTATTATATGAAAGTATCACTATTGACGTCGTGGGTACAGAAACTCCATTTTTCTTAAGTGCATTGATGATATTTCTTATAAAATCTGCCTGCTCCTTATCACCCGTATGGTTCGCGTAGTGTTCTGCCTGGTACAAGCAGATAAGTTCCTGTATAGGATTTATTCTCGAATAATAATCAGCAAGTGACACAAAAAGTGATGGGCTTTGGGGATTTATCATAAATCCCTGTTCCAGATAGTAAAACTCATCCTGCCTTTTCCCAAGTCTGTTATATAAAAAAGCAGCCGTAACACAGAGACTTTCAGATAGGTATTCATCTGCGCTAACTTCTTCTCTCAGTTGGCTTAACATCTGATCTGCATCATCATAAAGTCCCTTTTGCACTATTAACGAAAATTGCTCAGCTAATTTTTGCTTGGTATTACTCATATCTGTCAATCTCCATTCTGAAGTCTTGATAACAGTTCTGTACGTTTCTTTTGTCCGATACTATTGATATATGATTTCATTGCTCCGGTAAATGGTTCATACATTGCCGCACACTTTTCCATTTCTTTCATAAAATCTATAGTAGAATAGTTATTTTCATTAGTGGCAGTTTTGATAAAGTTCATAGCAAACTGACACTCTGGCGGTAGTACAGTCAAATCCCCGGTAAACAGTTCCGGTTGGTATATCTTTAGATAAAACGAAACACAGTCTGTACAGTAGGCACTCATATCTCCGCCTATGTCTGACTTACCTTCCGCCACAGACAATCTCATTTCCTCTTCTTTAAGTCTGAAATACTGAAATCTTATATCCTGATCATCCGCAATTATTTTACTTATGTATGACACTAAATCCGGATTAGCAGAAAATTTCTTTTCCATGAATAGATCCACACCACGTTTCCATCTTAGAAACGGTATTTCTCTAAACATAGAAACAAGATCTATATTAGTCTCTTCCGCTATGTTCCAGACTTTTTCATCCATATCAAAGAAATCTATCACACAGTCAAATATCTCTTTGTATATGTCTTCCAAAGAATTTCTATCATATTCATAAGCATACAAAAGTCTCAGGTAGATCATGTACGGGTCATCTTCGCTGTCTGTTTTTCCGTATATTCTGACCAGATTACTGAATTTTTTTGTATTACTCTTTTCAGTTTTCTCCGTATCCTTTATGCAGAATGCCAAAGTATTGGTGTGCCGACAGATTTTCTTGGCATATTCAACAAATCTGCTGTCAAATGCATAATCAGCAAATGCCTCAGTCATTGCCTCACAGAACGTGATAACAAGCTCGCTTTTATCATCCATATCAAATCTATTAAAATAGTCAAATAAGACTGAAATATCACCAATTTTCACACCCGAATAAATAATGTAACTGATAGCCTGCTGTATATTCTGCTTTTTTAAAATATTTCCACATATAAAAGTCAGATCATCAATGCTTACATTTTCTTCACTGCTAAAATAATCATAGTCATCAATATATCTCCTGGCATATAGTAATACCTTTTGATAATCTTTCTTTCCCCAGTATGCACTCATAGCATAGAAAAATAATCCAGTGTTACATTTCCTAGTGTTCCTTGTATCAGTTAAAAATTTTTCAGCATCACAAACAGCCTCGTCGTACTGATAGCTGTTTAACTCAGGTATTAATATTCCCTCATAAAAATGACTTCTCGACTGATTTACATACAGATCATCTATATCATTTATTTTTTTTAGTGTGGATTCACAAAGTTTTCTCATACTACTAAAGTCTCGGATATTTCTGTATTCCTGGATCATTTGTACAGGCCATAGCAAATTATCCGGTTCTTTTTTCATCATATCAAGAAGAAGCGGTTCATTCCTTTTTGTTTTGCGATATAGCGCTTCCCTGTCAACATATGCATATCCATAGTGGTAAACCAAGGAGTCAATTCTCTTTGTTTTAGTCCCGACAGGTATGAGATATTCGTGAACTTCGCCATGAAATCTAAGCCCCTCAGTAACTTTAACAAGACGGTTACTCCAAAAATCCTCATATAAAGAACCGTCAGTCTTCAGATAATTTCTTATTCTGTACTGTGCCTTATCGTACTGCTTATATTCACCTGAATTAAAGAAGTCAATCAAGTCATCTGCATTTTCAAACCATTCATCATCATCGATGAACATAAACCATTCACCAGAACATTTATCAAGGCCTGTATTCCTTGCTTTTGCAAAATCATCGCACCATTTGAACTGTACTATCTGATCTGCATACTTTGGAAGTAGTGACTTTGTATCCGGTCCACAGCCAGTATCTACTATCACTATCTCGGATGACATTCGTTTTCTTATCGTCATAAGAGAATCTAGAGTCTTTATCATCTCTTTTTTGTTTCTCCCAGAACAAAGTAAAGATATCGATAATATCGGCCGCGTGTTTTCTTCTTTCATAAAGCACCTCTGAAAACAATACTGAAAAAAAACGGAAGTCCGGGAAAACCGGACTCCCGAATGTGCACTAATGTAATTCTATGACCATGCAGGTAACCGACCTGCAGAACTACCAGGATTACTGAAGGAGAGAAAGTACTCCCTGGTTAGACTGGTTAGCCTGTGCGAGCATTGACTGACCTGCCTGCTGAAGGATGTTATTCTTGCTCCACTGTACCATTTCCTTAGCCATATCTGTATCACGGATACGTGACTCAGCTGCCTGAGTATTCTCAGATACGTTATCAAGGTTAGCAATGGTATGCTCAAGTCTGTTCTGAACAGCACCAAGTGTAGCACGCTGTGTGGATACTAAATCTATAGCCGCCTGAATTGACTTCATTGCAGCACCTGCTGATGTAAATGAGCCAACGCAGAGTCCAGAAACGCCAAGTGAATCTGCACCCATATTACTGATGTTCAGCTCGATTGCCTGTCCAGAAAGTGAACCAACCTGAAGATTCTTCTTAGTGAATGAGCCAACAAGAAGATTCATAGTATTGAACTGTGTTGTAGACTGAACACGATCAATCTCACTGGTAAGCTGATTGATTTCAAGCTGAATCTGTCCACGATCCTTAGATGTATTCGTATCGTTAGCTGCCTGTGTTGCGAGCTCATTCATACGCTGAAGCATTGAGTGAACTTCGTTTAAAGCACCCTCAGCTGTCTGTACTACTGATACACCATCCTGAGCATTTGTTGATGCACGATCAAGACCACGAATCTGTGAACGCATCTTCTCAGAAATAGCGAGTCCTGCTGCATCATCTGCTGCACGGTTGATCTTATATCCTGATGAAAGCTTCTCTGTGCTCTTTGCCTGTGAGTTAGTTGTAATGCCAAGCATTCTGTTGGCATTTGCTGCCTGCATGTTGTGCTGTACTACCATAATAATTACCTCCGTGTAATTAAACTAAATAGATAGGTTTGTGTGGGAAATCCGTTCCCACGTGTTGTGTTTTATAATAGACATCTGTCCGCTGATCAGTCCTAGTGCACATAAAACTGATAAGTTTCGGGATGCATATTACCTAAATTCAGAAGTGACTCAGGAGTCACTTTTCTTAAAATGTGTCACCTGGGACCGTCCCCACTGACAATTCATCGATGACTTTCAATCATCTCTTCTTTAGATAGGATGTCTGCTCTTTCTCCGCGTAATAAGGGGTTTTATCTTTGCTGTCCTTGTAGCTGCTTCGGAGAATTTTTACGTCCTTCGGTGCATCTACGAGCAGGTGGATGTGATGCCCTGTGCCGCCTGAGAAGACTATCCTGATGTCATCACCCAGAGTGATGTACTCACCGGGTGTCATGCCGATTTTAAGCATCTCATGTACCTCCTTGCATTTTTCGATGCATCCCTGCATCTCAGATGCAACAGATTGTTATAAACTGTTGCATTCCGAATATTCTCA
>Ga0256872_10000152_pt1 | contig 15890 bp, 2 predicted proteins | sample RumenRJG_08RNA_FD_186119 | JGI IMG/M metagenome (GOLD analysis project Ga0256872, IMG submission 186119) | Metatranscriptome of bovine rumen microbial communities from Lethbridge, Alberta, Canada - Rumen RJG_08 (Metagenome Metatranscriptome) | ecosystem: Host-associated > Mammals > Digestive...
CTCAACATTACCGAATATTTATATGCGACTTGATGTATTGCAGGGAGAAGGCGTGTAACAGAATAACCCCATAAAACTGGTTCACAATATTTTTCTATGACATCACAAGCATCAAGAATATATCCATAATCATAATTTTTGCCAAAATATTTGTTTAGATGATCGGAAATTATCTCTGTCTGTAAATTTCCTGCTCCTTGTCCCATGCCAGTTATACAAGAATCAACTATTATATCCCAAGAACAAGGGGAGACTGCCCAATCCAGTGATAAAGAAAAAGAAATTTATTTTATTATTTCAACACCAAGCGAAGAAAAGGTTAACTTTGATAACTTAAAATTTATTTCAGATATAACGCCTCAAATTATCTATGACAAGAGTATTGAAAAAGGAAATGGCTCATTTATTGAGCATAATATCTTTAAATTGAATATAATTAAAAAAGAAAAAGAAAAAGAAAAAGATAAAAAGTCCTCCACTAATTATAAATTGGAATATACTATAGGCGAAGATTCCTATGAAATTTCTTTTTCTGTAAAAGAGAATACTTTCGTCTATGAGCCTGAACTAAAAAAAGGGAATAAATATATTGATAATATTGTTAAAGAAAGCATTGATCAAGATATTATTTCATGGCAAGATAAATTAGATATATTTCTAGAAGCATTGGAAAAAAATAATGAAACTAATAAAAAAGAAAAATTATATGAAGAAACAATAACCTTATATGAAAAGAAAAAAAAATTTAGTCTTCTAATCTCCCTATTTCTAAAAATCTATGAAGAAAATAAAAGTTTATGTTCTAAATTACTCGATACATTTAAAAAAATAAATGAAAAAGAAAACACCGATAGAGATAAAGGTTTGGCTTCAAAAATAGAGACTTTTAAACATATTTATGAAAAGGCAGATATGATAATTGAAAATAGTGGATATGATGTAATTAATTTTTATGGTATATTATTTTGTTATTTAAGTTCTTATGACAAGGATAATTTTTTCAAAATTTTAAAGAAATTCTCAGAAGGAAATGCCGATATATTATATGAGATTTTAATTACATATTATTCACACTTTAAAAATCCATTAAATCAAAATTTTGAATTTTATGATAATTTTATAAAATATGCGATAAAGAAAGGAAAAGAATTAAAAATTTTTGAAAGAATATTAAATTATATTGATGATATAGAAGCATTTCTATATGTTATAAATGAAAATAAAGTTGATATATTTAAAAAATATGATGACCTGAAGAGAAAACCTATTGAATTGGCTTCTAATTTAAAGCTTGTAAAAAGGGTATATAATGAAGATAGAAAAGAAAAAAAAGAAATAGATATTATAATAGACTTAATTCAAGAAATTATAAAATTTTCAAAAGATAATCAAATTTTGGTCGTATATTTAAAAAGCTCATTTTGGGTCTATCTTCTGAAGCAATACAATAAGCCAGATTTGGAATATATCGACAATTGTAATCGTTTAAGAGAGCTGTTCAAAACATATAATAATTTAATTAATATTTTATATAAAGGAAGCAATAATAAAAATGAATTAACTATTAAAAATGATATAAATAGATATAATGATAGAGATGAATTTGCATTTAATTTAAATAATAATATTAAAGAATTGTTTGAAATAAAAAAAGATAAATATAATGATGAGCAAAAACTTGGTATTATAAAAAAATATAATCCTTATTATAATAATGAAAATAAAGAAGATGAAGATAAATATCAAAATTTAAGAGAAACTGATATTTTTAATAATATAAACTTTAAGAATCCTACTATATATTTCAAAGAATCATTTCATCTTTTGAATTTTGAAGCAATGTTCAAGGAAAATATAAGAGAGTTTATAAATAAAATTACATCAAAAATAGAAGATATAGATACATTTGGTACTATAATGGAAATAATAGATACAACTCGCATAGAGAAGGAAAAAAAAGAGGATTATTATAATATTCTTAAAGATAAATATGAATTAATTATTAAAAATCAAATACAATTATTAAAAGAAGAAACTGAATTAAAGAAAGCCGTTGAAATAATATCTGATTTTATAAGTAGAATTTTTTTGTATGAAGAAAATACCAATTTTTTAGAAGAAAAAATTAGTAAATTAGATGATAAAATAAAATCATTAATATATAATGAACTAATGAAAAGGTATAATGATAAAAAATTTGAAAAAATGAAAGAATATATATTCGATATATTTTTAAGTAAAATTGAGGATATTGATAATATAATAAAATTAATTGATAGTTTATCAAATGAAGATAAAAATAAGTTTTTAGACAAATTATTGAAAAAATGTGATTTTGATAAAGAAGAATACTATTCAAATTTAGAAAATAAGAAAATCAAATTAATATGCTATTTAAATGAAGCAGGAAAATTAGACATTAATAATATTGGTAATTTACAAAATACATTAGATGAAATAAAAAATGATTTAGAAAAGGGTTTAATCTCTAAAAAAAAATTAGAAGAATTTTTATATAGAAAAAAGAAAGATATAAAAAATGTTGTAGGTATAAAAGAGGAAAATAAAGAAAAAAAAGGAAAAGAAGAAAAGGAAGAGAAAAACGAGCAACAAAAAAATGTTCAACAAAAGTTAGGATTAATAAAATTAGTAATAAATGATTATGATCCTATTAAAAGTTATGGAGAATTAAAAAAAACTATTTTAGATATAAATAAAAAGATTACAGATTTAGATTCAATAAAAAATTCTCTTATAATATTTCATAGAAATACATATAATAGAGAAATAAGAGATTTAACAAATATTATTAATGAAATAGAAACCAAGCCAATAAAAGATTTTAGAAGCCAATCAATGAAAGTTTCTATAGACAATTTATTAAAACTGAAAGCAACAAGTGATGAAATTTATAAAGTTAAGGATTTTTTACTTTTTAAAAAAATATTTGAAAAAGCACAAGGAAAAGACCAAGCAGATCGTTTTAAAGATGCATTAGATAAATTAAATAAAATAAAAAGTTCAATAAAAAACAAATCTAAAGATAATTCTATCAATATAGAAATAATATTTAAAGAGTTCGAAAATATTTTCAAAAATATTAAGGAAGAATTAAGTAAAGAAGAAGAATCAAAATCAGATAAATTTATAGAACAAATGATTGATTATTTTAATATAAAAGATGATGAAGAAAAAGAAAATATGAAAATAATAATTAAAAGTAAAAAATATGAAATGGACGTAAAAAGTATAAAATTCTTTTTCGAAAATTTTTCTAATAAAAAATTAACTTTACCTAAAAATATAGATTTATCCACAATGAAATTAGAAGATCTTAAAAGGACTTTAAATAAGTTGAAAAATGATAATATATATGATTATGAATCTAATAGTTTTTTTTATAAAGTATTTACTTCATTTTATGATAAAAAGGAAGCAATTGATTTTTTAATAAAAAAAATAAATACAAATATGGATAATTTAAAAGATAAATTAGATCCTACTAATAGGAGTATATCTATTAAAGATATTGATGATGCATTTGAATGCTTAAATCAATTTAAACAACTTATAGATTTAAATAGTTCAGAAATAATAGGACATTTAAAAGAATTAGATGAAGAAACTATTAAGAAGTTTGTTAGTTATTCAAAGCATTATCCATCAATTATTGAATTAGATAGAAAGAATGAAAAAGATATTTTTGAAAATATATATACAATCATTGAAAATGCAAGTTTAACATTTAGACTTGATAATGAATATTTTTGTTATAAATCCAATGATAATGAAAAAAAAGATTTAGGGATTAAAGACCTAATTGAATTAAAAAATAAAATAAATATTCAATTTGATAATAAAAAAAAAAATGAAGAAAAATCAGATGAAGATGAAGTAAAAGATTTATACAGGATAAAATGTGATAAATTGGTATTTTTTAAAAATACAATATCTGATTTAGAAGTTATTTATAACAAAATTAAAATATTAAGAACAAAAGGTTATAATATACCAATATTAATAAATATTTCAATAGAATATCCAAATATAATATATAAATTTAAAAAAGAGGATGAAGAAAATAAAGATTTTGAGTTTATAAAAAATTTTTTATTTACTATAAAAAATGACTATGAAAGTCAATTAAATACAATTTATAAAAATGAAAAACATTCAAGATTTTTATATGGAAAGTTATTTAGAAAAATAAAATTACATCAAGAGGGAAATTACGAAGTAAAAGAAATAATAAGATATATTTTAAATAAAATAGATTATAAAGATAAAGTTTTAGATGGTGAACCATTTAATGTGAAAATAGGGGAAGATTGGGAAACTGAATTTAAAGACTATACTAAACAAATATTTAATAATATGTCAAAATATATTATTTCTTTATTTGAAAAAAATGGTTTGAATTTTGAAAAACATTATGAAAATATGCTAATTAAAGGCGATAAAAAGTATAAAGGAATATATAAATATAAATGCAATGATATTTCAATGGAAGAGTATATATTATATTTATTTCAGGAAAAATTAGAGAAATTACCAATAGCGCAAAATATATTAATTTGTTCTAATGAAACTTCTATTGAAGAAATGCAATCCTTTTTTTATAGAGCAATATTATGTGATTATAATACTCTATTTGTAATTGAAGTTTTAGAATCATTTTCAAATTTTCAACATAATAAAATGTATAGTTATATTGATAAGCTCTTATCATATAAATTAGAAAAGTACAAAAAAGAACATAAAGAAAATAAAAATATAAATAAATTAAATACTAGAGAATATTTAAATAGTTGTATTTTCTTTGTTTATAAAAAATTGGATGAAGAAACTGCATTTAATAATGAATTAGGAAAATATACAATTCAAAGACAAGTTAAAATGGAACTTCCTCCAAATGAAACCGAAAAAGATAATACATTAAATAATTTGAATATATCAGATATTTCAAATAATTCATTCCATATTAAAATGTTAATACAGGATAACGTTTTATTAGAAAATATAAAAGTTTTTTCTTCTGATGTTTGTGGCTTAGGTAAATCGTTTCAAATCAAAAAAAAGATAAAAGAAAATAAAGAAATATATTATCATTTCCCTTTAGGAGGAAAATTATCAAAGAAGGTAATTTATAAAAAATTACTAGAATTACTGAAAAGAATTAAAAAAGACATAAAAAAAGATATCAATAAAAAAGACGAAGAAGACGAAAATGATGAAGAATATATAGAATATAATAATGTTGCTATTCATGTTGATTTAATAGAAACTGAAGAAACACCTTTAATAAACGAGTTTTTACTTTCATTTCTTATTACTAAATTTTATAATAATAATGAAGATATTATTTATATTCCAAATAACTTAAAGATTTATATTGAAATTCCTAATAGTTTCGAAAAATATTTATCAAAAATTGGAATATTAAATATATTTAAAATTGAAAATATTTCTCTCAAAAAATTACCTAAATTAGAATTGGATAGAGAAACACAAAAAATTTTCGGAAGAATGATAGGAAAAGAAACTGATGAACAGATAGAAGAATTTATAAAAAAAAATATAGGTATTCCAGAGTATTCCTACCATCAAGTAAAAACTTTTATAAATCTTTTTATAAGTCAATTTAGTATATTTGATGAAAAAATTAAATTTAAAAATTCTAAGGATGATGATATAACTAATAAATGCATAGAATATTTTGCAGAAAGCACAAAATATTTTACAAATGGAGGGTTTGCAAGAATTATAATGGACAAAAAAACAGAAAATAAAAGATAAAATAGATTTATGTTTAGATGCTTATGAAAATGATATAAATAAAGGAAATTTTAAAAGTCCTTTAATTTTTATTGATAAAAGTACAAAAAAGTGTAAATTGGAAATTCTTCCAGATATAAAGAAAGAAGAAAATGAAGATATAAATAATATTAAAACATTATATAAAGAAGTTGATATAACTTATTTAATAGATGCCACTGGATCAATGGGAAGAGAAATTAAAGCTGCAAATGATTATGTTATTCAAATTTTCGATGAATTAAGAAAAAATTATAAAGATTTTAATTTTCGTTTTGGAGCAGTTTTTTATAGAGATAAAATAGATTCTGAAGGAGATGAAAATGAATATTTCCCTTTGACAGATGATATGGAAAAATTAAAAAATAAAATATCAAAAATAAAGCCATATGGGGGAGATGATATTCCTGAAGATTGGGTTGAAGGATATAAGCTGGCATTAAATAAAATGAATTGGAGAAATGGCATTAAATTAATAATCCATATTGCTGATGCAGGTGCCCATGGAACAGATTTTTCAAAAGAAGATAAACATGAAGAACAAGGACCTTTATTATATCCATTAATTAAAGAATGTGCACAAAAAAATATTAATATTATAGGGTTTAAAATCGGCAAAGAACCAGAACAATCATTTGAAAAAATAGCTGAAATATATAATAACTATAAAATGTCAAATAAAGATGAAGGTCAATTTATAGAAATTTATGATTTTATAAGAGGAAAAGATACAAAAAAAGGTAAAAAGGATCCTGTTTCAGAAAATTTCCATAACCTGGTTCTTGAAGCAGCTCATCAGGTTGTAAATCCTTCATATAAATTTTTAAAAAGATTAAAGAACATACTAAATCTTCCAAATGATTTGGAAAAAGATATAGGAGATAAAAAATCTTTATTATCAATATTGAATATAGGAACAGATAATTATGTTATAACTGATGACAATTATAAAAAAATGGTATTATTAATTTATAGAATAAAATCAAATGTACCAGTTATAATTATGGGAGAGACTGGTTGTGGTAAAACTTCTTTAATAATAAAATTAAGTCAGATTTTAAATAATGGAGAAAAATTAGTAGAAATAATTAACATAAATCCAGGAATTACAGATGAAGAAATATGCAAAAAAATGAAAGAAATAAATGAAAAAGCAAAAAAACAAGAATATATAAATAAAGAAAAAAATGAAAAAAAGGAATTATGGGTGTTTTTTGACGAAATTAACACATGTCTTTCATTATCTCTTTTAACTGAAATATTTATTAATAGAGCATTTAATGGAGAAAAATTAGAAGATAATATAAGGCTTTGTGGTGCATGTAATCCATATAGAAGAAGAAAATTAACTGCTGTTAAATGTGGCTTAACTAGAGAAGATGATAAAGACGATGATTTAGTTTATAAAGTAGAACAATTGCCGCAATCGTTATTATATTATGTATTCAGTTTCGGTTCTATAAAAGATGAGGATGAAAAAAAATATATACGAAGCATTATACAAAAAATATTTTCAAAAGAAGAAGAAAATCTTCATAATTTAACTACTGAGGCAATATCTAAATGTCATATATTTTTGAGGAAAATTTTTCAAGATCCTTCAATAGTATCATTAAGGGAAATTGCTAGATTTACAAAATGTGTTGAATTTTTCCAAGATTATTTTCTTAAAAAAAATAATCAAAATAAGTTTTCAATAGATGATGATACAAAAAAATTATATAAAATAAAAAGCATTATATGTTCTATATATTTATGTTATTATATTAGATTGGTAGATGATGAAATAAGAGGCCGTTTTGATGCAGAATTGCAGAAGATATTATTAAAAATAGTTAATGTTTATTCAAATGAAGAAAATAATGATGAAGGTAAAAGTAATTTATTTGATAGGATAAAGAATACAAAATTAAAAGATGAGCTTAGTGATAAAAATATAGAATCTTTTAGTGATTTATTAAAGATAGAAGAAGAATTTTTATTAGAACAAATAGAATTAGCTCCCAGTATTGGCAAGAATCAATTATTAAAAGAGAATATATTTTTATTATTTTTAGCAGTTGTTACAAAAATACCATTAATTATAGTTGGAAAACCAGGTACTGGTAAAAGTTTGAGTGCCCAATTAATAAATAACTCAATGAAAGGTAAATATTCTAAAAATAGCAAAGATGGAAAACCTGGATTTTTTAAAAAATATCCACCAATAATTCAGAAATATTTCCAAGGTTCTGAATCTACAAGCCCTGAAGATGTAACAGAATTGTTTCAAAAAACAGAAAATTTATATAAAAATTATTTACAAAATAAAAATGAAGATGATGTAGTACCTATATATATGATATTATTTGATGAATTGGGACTAGCCGAAAAATCTCCAACAAATCCACTTAAGGTTTTACATTCAAAACTTGAATATGATGGTAAAAAAGAAGGAGTATGCTTTATTGGGATAAGTAATTATTCTCTAGATGCCGCTAAGATAAATAGAGCTTTAAGTTTATCAGTTCCAAATTTAGAAGATAAACCTGAGCAATTAAGAGCTACTGCTAAAAGTATTGTGAAAAGTATTTCTGAAGATATATCAAAGGATACTTCTAAAATTTTTATTTTTAATATAATTTCAAGGGCTTATCATTTATATAAATGGTATTTGAATTTTATTAAAAAATTAACAGTATTAAAAAAATATATCGAAGAAAAACCAAACTTAAGGGGAAAAGATCTTAAAGAAATTGAAAGAGAGCAAGATTATAAAAAATTATTACAAAAAAATAAGACAATAAAAACTGAATTTCACGGGAATAGGGATTTTTATAATATAATAAAAGGTGTTGCAACAGAAGGCGCGAAATTAAATAATATATCTGATGAAACTCAAATTGTACCTAAAATTGAAAATTTTATTGAAAGAAATTTTGGAGGTATAAATTATGAAATTGATATTGACTTTAATTTACAATGTAATGATATAATTGAAGATATGCAAAAACTTAAAGATATATTAAAAGAAAAATTATTATTAAGAAAGACTGCTAATGAAAAAATAAAAGTTACTTCAGTATATTTGTTTAAAAAAATATATAATGAGGCTTGTAATAATGAAGATAATAAAAAAGATAATATAAAAGGGGTTGTTTATAAGATAAAAGATGAGAATATGGATAAATATGATTTAAATAAATGTATTAATGATAATATAAATGATAATAACAGTCGTTATTTATTATTAGAAATTAAATCAAATTTAGCTCCATTAATAAATCAGATTATTAACGTACAAAATCCAGATAAAAAGGAAATTGATTTTATTAATGGGAGCCCATTTTCAGATGATAATAATAATAATGAATATAAAACTAAGAAAGTTGGCGAAATTCAAAATTGTGCTTCAAAACAAGATAAATTAATTATTTTACAAAATTTAAATCCGATACAACCATATTTATATGATTTATATAATATGAATTACAAAATAATTGATGAACAAAAATATGTGAGAATTTGTTTAGATAACTTCAGTGAGGATTTAACACCTGTTAATGATACATTCAGAATAATAATTTTGGTTGACAGAAAATTTGTTAATGAGGTTGATATGGCTTTCCTAAATAGATTAGAAAAAATGCAAATTAGATTTAAGGATTTATTGAATAATGAACAAAAAAATCTAATTAATGCCATTTTAGAAAAAACAAGATTAAAAGAAGAAATTAAAAAGGTGCAAAATTCAATGAATTATGATTTAAATCAACTATTAATAAATTGTGGAGAACAAGAAATAGGAGGATTAGTTTATTATTTGTCTATAGAAAACAAAAAAGAAAATATAAATGAAGATAATATAAAAGAAAGAATCTATCGAAAAATAAGTAATCTTTTACCACAAGATATAATAACAAATTTACCAGAAGAAAATCCAATAAAAAATAAATATTACTCTGAAAGAAGATATAATAATTTTAAGGAATATATACAAGATTTAGAAAGTGCAAGGCAAAATAATATAAATAATTATAAAATTTCAATAATATATACATTTAGTAGTATTGCTAATACTATAGAGGGATTTGATGTTAAAGCAGATAAAACAGATAAAATTATGATATCAGAAATTAGGACAGAAGATAAATTTAAAAATGATATAGATGATATCAAGAGTAAAAATAAAGATATAGATGAAGATAGGCATATAATTTTAATTAATTTTGAACAATATAATTCAAATAAAATACAATTTATATGTGATTATATTAATAATTATTGTAAAGAAGATGATGACTATAATTATATATTAATAATACATATACAAAGAAGTTTTAATATAGAAAATAAAAATAAAAAAGACATAATTTATTCAATTCCTAATATTTATAAAAATATAAATCAAATATTTATTGATAATTTACAAGGTCCAAATTTATCTTTAAGAGATATATTAAAAAAAAATATTAAAGATGTAATGTTTAGTGCAGATACCTTTAAGAATTTAGATAAGGAATTTAATGATTCATTAATAAATTTTGTATATGAGGAAATGAAAGAAAAAAGCAAAAATAACTTAAACGAAAAAAGTACGATGAGTAATTTCTCCAATTTTGACAATCACACATTTGATGATGAAAGCATAATAAAAGAAGAAAAACACAGTGAAGAATTAAAAAAATATATGGCAAAGGATATTGAATTTAAAAACGATTTAATAAAAAAGGCAAAAGAATTAATAGAGCTTGATAATGATGCTCAAGGGCATTGCCAAAGTTTAGTTGATAAAATGCTTAAAAATAATTATATAAATAAAAATAGTATTGATATTATTTCTTGTATACTCGATTATATCAAGGAAAATATATTTAAAAAATATTTGTTATATATATTTAAAGTATTAGAAGATAATAATTTTCTTACTACATTAATTGAGATAAGTAAGGATAGAAATAGTAAATTAGACAAAAATGATAAATCTAATAAAAATGAAAGAAATAAATTTATAATTAAAGAATTAAAAAATAAATTTTTAAAAGAAATAAAAGTTGATAATGATGCAATATATGAACCAAAATTTCTATTTAATTATAAAATTCCAGGATTTTATAAGTTTTATGACAAATTATCTGATTATTTAAATAAAAATATAGCATCTAAATTTTTTAATAATGAAAAAAAATTAAGAGATTATTCTGAAACTGAACCAGAAAAAGCTATAAACAAATTTCATGAAAAAGAAATAGAATTATTAGATAAAGTCTTGGATATAATAAGAAAAGATACATTTTATTTTGATTTAATAAATAAAATAACTCCTGATTTAATATTAAAAGATTACATTACATTTTATTTAGGTAAATATATTGGAACTTACAATAAATCTTATAGCAAAATAATAGAATTATTATTAAATTTGAGATATTCGGAGAATATTAGTATTATTAAAGATAATTTATCTAATCCAATTAACATCATATTTTTAAAAATAATATGGATTGAATCAAATACTAATTATATTACGAGTATTTTAAACGTTTTTAAAATTGGTAAAGATATTGTTAACGATAAAGATGGAATTGAATTCAATCAAAAGATCTATGATTTAATTTACGATGAAGAAAGTCCTATACAATATTTAGTCGATGAAGAAAGAAATCCAGAATTTACCAGAGAAGTTAATGAAAGTTTTTATAAACTATTAGCTGGTTTGTGCTTAAGTGTCACATCTAAAGATATAAAATTGAAGGAAATCACCATAGGAAATTATTGTGGAAAACTCAAAGATATAAACAAAATTTTACAAAATATGAATCATGAATTAAATATTTATTTGAATGAAATATATATTATAGATGAATTAATAAAAATAATAGAATATGAATTGGATAAAGGAATAAAAAGCATAGAAAATATTGAAGATATCAGAGAAAATTTAGTAGAAAATTCAAAAATTATACAAAAAAATAGGACTGATAAAATAAGTAATTTAATAAAAAATTTCATAGATTTAAATAAAAAATTTCAAGAAGAAAAAGATGATGAATTTAAAACTAAATATTATTATACATTCAAATATATTTATTCCCAAGAGATAAAAAAAGTAAATGAGATTACATATCGGGCTGCAATACTTGGTGAGTTAATGAAAGAAAAAGACATAATCAAAAATTCAAATGATATTTTACAGATATTATTAGAATTTTATGTTGATAAAAAATATTTTAAAGATGCAAAAGATGAGTTATTAAAAAATAAAAAAGATGTAATAGTGAAATTAATAGATAAATATTTATCAAATAGAAAAGTTGATTATTATTTAGCATTATCAGAAACATTAATTTATTTTTTCGAAAAAAATTCATTAAATTATTTAAAATATTTTTTGAAAAAAAATTCTTTGAAAGCAGAACCATTAACCATTTTTAAAGGATGTGCTGAATTTTTAAATAAGTTAAAAAAAGATGCAAGCAAGTTTCATGATAAATGTGTAAATATTACAAAATTATTTTGCTTAGCCTATATAAAAGCATTTTGTTATACATTTATAAAATTGCATGAAGATTCAAAATTTAATCCAGAGGAAATAATAAAAGAAATAAATGAATGTGATAAAATAAAAATGGTAAAATTATACATTTATAAAATAATATATAATCAAAATAATAAACAAATAGATATATTGCTAAAAAACGATACTATAGATAAATATAAACTGAATAAATATGATAATTTTAGTGAATTTATTAAAGGAGTACAATTAAATTATGAAAATAATAATGACGTATTAGATAATGACAATTATAAAAACGTTTATAAAGTTCTTTGCGATTATCAAAAGGATAATTTTCAAAAAGAAATAGCAAAAGAAGATATTAAGGTTGATGGAAAATTAAATTTTGATGATTTCTTTATGGCTGCTAATAATTTAATATTATTAAAACTGAAACGAAAAGATTTTGAATCAGAGCAAATTTATATTAATTTTTATAATAATGTATGTGAACCTTTATATAAAAGTAATGATGATGAAGAAGAAAGTAATAAATTATTGATATTACTCCAATTTTTATTTGAGAGTGAAAAATACGTAGAAATAAAAAAAGAGTATGAAATTAATCCAAAAGATATAGAAGTAATATTATATGGATATAGATATTGCTTAAATGAAATATCAGAAAAAAATAATGATGAAGAAGAAGATTATATTTATTCATCTTTATATGATATAAATAATTTGAATTATTTAGATGAAAAATTCTATCCTGGTAGTGATACAAAAGAAGAACCTTATTATGAATTATATAATAAAATACAAAATCATTTCAAAGAAAGACCAAATCAAGGATGCTATGTTTGCTTATGTACTAAAGGATATTACCATTCAGTTACTTCAGGATTTCCTGGGTACTCTGAAGTCAAAATAAAATGCCCAAATTGTGGAAAAGATATTGGAGCAAAAGAGATGTATGAAGAAGAAAAAGATGAAAAAGACAATAAAGTAAAATTGAACAAAGTATATGAGACAATTTATAGAGATGATTATGTCAGAATATTTAAGGATAAGGATGAAATTGATAAAATTAAAAAAAATATGGCTAAATATTATAAATTACAAAAAATGAATTATATAACTATAGAAGAATTTAAAACGAAATATATAAAACCATTATATAATAGGGAAAGAGGATTGAATCAAATAGATAAAAGCATTTTTAAAAAAGAAAATAAAACCATAAGAAATTTAAGTCAATTATCTTATAGATTATTAAATTATATTTTATATTCTCATTTATTCTTTGCCAAATTATTCACAGGTTCTGAACAATTTGATAATTATTTACCAAAAGGATTGTCATGGTTTAATACAATTAAAGAATGCTTTAATTTATTACAAAAGGAATTAGAAAAAAAAGGTATTAAACAAGTCGAAATATTTTTAAATTTCGTTTTCAAGGATTTATTCAATAAATTACATAATAAAGAATGTATCAAAAATTATGAAGATCTTATTAAATTCGAAAATGAATTAGAAAAATTAATTCAAGATAAATTTAGTAAAGTAAAAGAAAAAATTGATAAATATAAGGAATTAGAACGAAAATACATAAGTGATAAAACATCTGGAATTGCTTTGTTAAAAGAAATATATAATAAAGATAATTATGACCCCAAAAAATATCCTTATTATGAACATTTTTATTATACGGATTATTTAGATGAAGAATATATAGATAATATTATAGAATTTAATGAATATCCAATATTGAGCAAGTATTTGGAACACAAGAAACATAAAAAGAAAAAAAAAGATAATAATGAAAAATATTCTTTAGAATATTTGGACACTTTTAATAAAGTATTAAATTTATTTAATGATAAATACTCTAATCAAATTACAAGAGAATACGCTGAAAAAACTTTGGTAAAAAATTGTGATATTTATGCAAAAAATCCTGAAAATAAAGAAATAATTGATGAGTTTATTCAATTATATAATCGTTTTGGAATAGAAGAATCAAATGGAGAGGGAAAGAAAGAAAAATTGAAATTAAATATAGATAAAAATTGTATAATTGACTTTCTTTTACTTGAGGATAGTAAATTTGGAAAATCCTATAAAAAAATTTATGATGAATTCGTAAAAAAGCAAAATGAAGAATTAGAAAATTTATTAGATAAAAAAATTGATATGGGCATATTCAATAATAATTGTAAAAATAAGATAAATATCCAACAATTAAAAGAAAATGAAATATTCACATTTGATATTCCTAAAAAATTTAATTTTTTTAATGTGCTATGCAATTCATCATATAGAAAGGTAATTGATACTGATAATTATGAAAATTATAATGATTATGTAATACATTTGGATTCAACTGAATCTGAAATGACAGAATTATTATTAAAAAATAAAAAATTATTAAACAATGAACTAGAATATTTTAATTTTAATAATGAAGTATTTACTTATGAAATTAATGATTTAATTAGTAATTTTAAATATGGTGATATGGAGATTAGCAATAAAGATAAGCTTGTAATATACGATTATATCACTTTAAATGATGGAAATAATGAAATATATAAAAAAATAATAAATAATTTTATAACTTTAATTGAATATTTAAACAAAGCAAAAAATGAAGATAATAATATAATTACCGAAAATACAAAAATTTATGAAATAGACATAGTTAAAAATGGAAAAAATATTGAAAAAGATTTTCAAGATATATTTAAAGATCAAAATGATTTAATTGTTAGTAAAATTCCAAATTTGTTTAAGTATTATTTAAATATAATATTTAGGTATATAAAAAAAGATATCGAAAAATATCAAGAAAAAAAAGAAATTAAAAAACCTGAAGATAAAAAAGAAGAAAATAAAAAAGAAAAACAAAATATTAGTTTGGATGAAGAAACTATTCAAAAATTAGATAAAATTTTTGAAGAAAAAGATATGATTATCCAAAAAGATTCGTTGGCTTCAGCTATAAGATTATTTATAAGTTTAGTATTGTATAGGGAGGAAGAAAAAGATAAGGATAAAAAAATCAAATCAAATAAAAGAAATGTAATAGAATACTTAAAAGGAAAGGATTTATGGGAAACTGAAAAAAATAAGATATATAATGATATAAAATTTGAAGAAAATTTAGATAAAATCAAATCATTAAATATTAAAATAAAAGAAATATTATGGTTATATTATTATTTAACAAATAATAAAGATGAGGGATTTGAAAATGAAATAAAAGAGTACAAAAAACAATTAGAAGAAGAAAAAATGAAAATTGAAAAGCAAAACGATAAACTTGATAGTGAAGAAGAAGAAGAGAAAGGGAACAGGGGAAAAATTAGAAGAAAAAAAGAAGAAGATTCCGATGATGACAACAATGATGATGATGAAGATGATGATGATGATGATGACGACGATGATAATAAAAACAGAAGAAAAAGAAATAAAAAAGGAAGAAGAAGAAATGATTCAGATTCAGATTCAGATTAATTTAAATTGCAAAATAATAATTTTTTTAATTAAACAAAAAATTAATAATTATAATAAATAAATATTTAAAAGAAAA
>Ga0256872_10000160_pt1 | contig 15718 bp, 27 predicted proteins | sample RumenRJG_08RNA_FD_186119 | JGI IMG/M metagenome (GOLD analysis project Ga0256872, IMG submission 186119) | Metatranscriptome of bovine rumen microbial communities from Lethbridge, Alberta, Canada - Rumen RJG_08 (Metagenome Metatranscriptome) | ecosystem: Host-associated > Mammals > Digestive...
GTTTTGCGATGGCTGGAGGTGCCGGTCAGGCCTTTCAGCATTGGTCTTTGTAATGTCGGGCAGGTGACGCGTGCGTTGCCTGGCAGGATTCGTAAAGTCAGTTCCTTCTGCTTTAGGCTGCGGGAACTTTCAGGATGCCTGCACACGGATATTCGCAAATTGCCGTTGACAGTTTGAAAAGAAGGATGTCCGGATGTTCCTGATAAGAGGCTCTGGATACCAAACCGGTTGTCAGATAGATGATAATGATAGGTGGTGTCGGCCAACTGCTCCGAACGGTATGGGGCAGCATAGAGTGCCTGTTTTTTCACACCCTGTTGTTCTCACTGCTATCTGCCAGTTTTCATTATCTTGGTTAAAGTGTGTCTGCGAAAACGTCGCCGCTTGGTTTTTGCGGTGCTGTTTTCTGGCTTAAAGTGCAACACATTCAACCTATACATGCCGCAGGAGAAACCTGTAGGCAAGGAGAAAATCATGGCAAAGGAAGAGTTCAAAAGAACTAAACCTCACATGAACGTTGGAACCATCGGTCACGTTGACCATGGTAAGACCACGCTGTCCGCAGCTATCACGGCATACTGCGCAAAGAAGTACGGCGACAAGGTGTTGAAGTATGATGAGATTGACAATGCTCCCGAGGAGAAGGCTCGTGGTATTACCATCAACAGCCGCCACCTGGAGTATCAGTCAGACAAGAGGCACTATGCCCACATCGACTGCCCCGGACATGCCGACTATGTTAAGAACATGATTACCGGTGCTGCCCAGATGGACGGTGCTGTTCTGGTCGTTTCTGCTCCAGATTCTGTTATGCCTCAGACAAAGGAGCACTTGCTCCTCGCTCGCCAGGTTGGTGTTCCAAAGATCATCGTTTTCTTGAACAAGATTGACCTTGTAGATGATCCAGATCTTCTTGAACTCGTTGAAGAAGAAGTTAGAGATACAGTACAGAGCTACGGCTTCTCTCCTGATACACCAATCATCAAGGGTTCTGCATTCAAGGCTTTGGCTGATGGTGCAACTCCAGATGATACAAAGTGTATCGATGAATTGCTTGCTACAATGGACTCATGGTTTGATGATCCAGTTCGTGATGATCAGAAGCCATTCTTGATGCCAATCGAAGACATCTTTACAATTTCTGGTCGTGGTACTGTTGTTACTGGACGTATCGAGCGCGGTGTTGTTCACATGGGTGACGCTGTACAGATCGTTGGTATCAGACCAACACAGGATACAACTGTTACTGGTATCGAAATGTTCAACAAGACATTGAACGAAGGTATGGCTGGTGATAACGCTGGTATCCTCCTCCGTGGTGTTGAAAAGAAGGATGTTATCCGTGGACAGGTTCTTGCTGCTCCTAAGTCAATTCACCCACATACAAAGTTCGAGGCTCAGATCTACGTTCTTTCAAAGGAAGAAGGTGGACGCCACAGCCCATTCTTTACAGGTTACCGCCCACAGTTCTACTTCCGTACAACAGATATTACTGGTACAGTAAATCTCGAGGCTGGAACAGACATGGTAAAGCCAGGTGATAACGTAAAGATCATCGGTGAACTTATTCACCCAATCGCTATGGACGAAGGTCTTAAGCTTGCTATCCGTGAAGGCGGTCGTACAATCGCTTCTGGACAGGTAACAAAGATTATTGAATAGTTTGTAATTGAACGGCAGTAATGGTCTTGATTGACCGGTACTGCCGTCCATTAGGAGTAAATAATGGCAGATGGCAAGATTCGTGTAAGACTTCGTGCATTTGACGTAGCTCTTATCGATCAGAGTGCAAAAGACATCGTACAGCAGGTTCAGAAAGCTGGTGCTAAAGTATCAGGCCCAATTCCGCTTCCTACGAGAGTTAATAAGATTACAGTTTTGCGTTCACCTTTTGTAAACAAGAAGTCACGTGAACAGTTTGAGATGAGAACTCATAAGCGTCTTATTGATATTTTTGAGCCAAGCGCAGAGGTTATGGATTCTCTGATGAAGCTTGAATTGCCTGCGGGTGTTGACGTAGAAATTAAGCAGTAAGGTTACTTATTGTTAAATTAAAGGTACGGTTCCCTTGGATCGGGAATGGCGGCCAATAGGAGATTTCAGATGAAAGGTCTGATTGCAAAGAAAGTAGGAATGACTCAAGTTTTTGACGAAAACGGAAACCTGACACCGGTAACCGTGATCCGCGTCGATCCAAATACAGTTGTTGCTACAAAGACACAGGAAAAGTTTGGCTATGATGCCGTTGTTCTTGGCGTTGATGAAATGAAGAAAAATCATGTTACAAAGCCATACGCAAATCAGTTTCCTGAGAACATTACACCAAAGCGTCAGTTGAAGGAATTCCGTGATTTTGATTCGGAAGTTAAAGTTGGCGATCAGCTCGGTGTAGAATTGTTTAATGAAGTTGCTTATGTTGACGTAACTGCAACTTCTAAAGGTAAAGGCTTTCAGGGTGTTATGAAGAGATGGGGCTTCCATGGTGGTCGTGCTACACATGGTTCTAAGTTTCATCGTGAGCCGGGTGGAACAGGAAACTGTACAACACCAGGACACAGCCTTAAGAACACAAAGCTGCCAGGACACATGGGTTTTGCACGTGTAACTGTACAGAATCTCAAGATTGTTAAAGTAGACCCTGAGTTAAAAGTTTTGATGGTACGCGGTGCTGTTCCTGGGAACAAAGAAGGCACTCTTATCGTTAAGGCTGCTATTAAGAAGTAGAGTCGAGGACTAGTATGGAAAAGAAAGTCTATTCAAAAGATGGTAAAGAACTTAGAACAATAAATCTTGACGATAAAATTTTCGGTCTCCCAGTCAACGAAGATGTTATCTATTATGCCATCACAAACGAATTAGCAAATATGCGTGTTGGTACTGCCTGCACAAAAGGCCGTGCTGAAGTTCATGGCAGCAATGCTAAACCTTACAAGCAGAAGGGAACTGGTAATGCACGTCGTGGTGATAAGAAGTCACCAATCAATGTAGGTGGTGGTACAATTTTTGGACCAAAACCACGTGATTTTACCTATTATATTCCAAAAAAGGCAAAACGCCTTGCAATGAAATCTATCTTGAGTCTTCAGGCTCAGAGTGACAGACTTACTGTTGTTGAAGATTTCACTGTTGATAGTGGAAAGACAAAGGATCTTGTAAAGATTTTAAACAACTTTGCAAAAGATACACGTACTGTTATCCTTCTTAAGGATGATGACAAGCTGATTAAACAGGCTGGAAGAAATCTTCCTAATGTTTATTTCCTTTCTTACAACAGACTTCGTGCACACGATTTGTTCTACGCAAGAAAGATTATCATGCTTGAAGGTGCTGCAAAGAATCTTTCTGATTTTTATGCTGAAAAGGAGGCTGAATAATGACATTTGAAGATGTTCTTATTGAACCAGTTCTTTCAGAAAAAGCAAATATTCTTCGTGAGCAGAATAAGTATACTTTTAAAGTAAGCCCTGACGCATCAAAGATTCAGATCAAGGAAGCTGTCAGAAAGCTTTTTAACGTTAAAGTTGTAGACTGCACAACGATTAATGTACAGGGAAAAGTTAAGAGACTTCGTGGTAGACCTGGAAGAACTTCCAGCTATAAGAAGGCAATCGTTAAGCTTGCTCCTGGTGAATCAATAAAGGTATTTGAAGGCGCTTGAGCCTTTGAATAGGAAATAAGGGGAACCATATGGCTCTTAAAGTATTTAAACCTTATACAAAAGGTACTCGTTCACGTGTTGATTTGGTTCGTGACGCAATTACAGCCGATAAACCCGAGAAAAGCCTTACACACGGTATAAAAGCTCATGCTGGTCGTGGTCAGGGCGGACGTATCTCTGTACGTCATCAGGGTGGCGGTCATAAAAGAAAGTATCGTGAGATAGATTTTAGACGTGATAAGCATGGTATTCCAGGCACCGTAAAGACTATTGAATATGATCCATTCCGCAGTGCAGACATTGCATTGATTGCTTATGCAGACGGAGAAAAGCGCTATATCATCGCTCCTAAGGGTCTTTCTGTAGGACAGAAGGTTATGTCTGGTGAAAACGCAACTCCTACTGTAGGAAATGCATTGCCACTTTCTGCTATTCCAGTTGGTTTTACAGTTCATAATATTGAACTTACACTTGGTCGTGGTGGACAGCTTGTTCGTTCTGCTGGTGCAGGTGCCCTCGTGGCTGCAAAAGAAGGTGAATATGTTACTATTCGTCTTCCTTCTTCTGAACTTCGCCGTGTTAATGCAAAGTGCTATGCAACAATTGGTGTTGTTGGTAATGAAGACCGCATGAATACAAAGCTCGGTAAAGCAGGCCGCAACAGATGGAGAGGTATTCGTCCTACTGTTCGTGGTATGGCTATGAACCCAGTTGATCATCCTCTTGGTGGTGGTGAAGGTGCTGGAAAAGGACATCATCCAGTTACTCCTTGGGGTCAGCCTTGTAAGGGTTACAAGACTCGTAACAAGAGAAAGACTTCAAGCCGTTTCATTGTTAGTCGCCGCAAGAAGTAGAGTAGGAGTTAAAAGTGTCAAGATCTGTTAAGAAAGGACCTTTCGTAGAAAAATCACTCTACAAAAAGGTTTCTGAAATGAATAAATCTTCAGCAGCTGATAAGAAAATTATTAAGACTTATTCTCGCTGCTCTACAATAATTCCAGAAATGGTAGGTAATACTATTTCTGTTCATAATGGCAAGTCATGGATTCCTGTGTATATTACAGAAAACTTAGTAGGCCACAAGCTTGGTGAGTTTGCTGCAACACGTACTTTCAAGGGACATGGCGGTTCAGATAAAGGTGCTAAATAAGGGTGGACGAAATGGCTGAAAATAAAGGTTATTCTGCAACAACCAAATTTTTGATTGCATCACCTACAAAGGTTCGTCCTGTAGCAAATGTAATCAAGAGAAAGTCTTGCTCGGAAGCTGTGGCTATTCTTGATAATATGCCTCAGAAGGGTGCTAGGCTCATACAGGGAACATTAAAGTCTGCTGTTGCTAATGCCCTTAATAAAAATAAGAAACTTGATGAAGATATGCTCTATGTTAGGGAAATCCGCATTGACGAAGGTCCTAGACTTAAGAGAGTTTGGTTCCGTGCTCGCGGACGTGCTGATCAGCTCTTGAGACGTATGTGTCATATCACTGTTGTAGTTGACGAAAAGGCGGGAAAATAATATGGGTCAGAAAGTTAGTCCTATCGGTTTACGTCTTGGAGTAAACAAGACATGGCAGTCTCGTTGGTATGCAGATCCTCGTGATTATGCAGACTATGTTTTGGAAGATATTAAGATTCGCAAGCTTGTGAATTCCCTTCCAGAATGCAAGAACGCTGATATTGCTGAAATTGAAATCGTACGTCACCCACAGCGTGTAACTATTGTAATTCATACAGCACGTCCTGGTGTGATTATTGGTGTAAAAGGTGCAACAATTGAAAAGATTAGCGCTGATATTCAGAAGCAGCTTACTAAGAAGGTTCAGATAAAGATCAAGGAAGTAAAGCGTGCTGAAGTCAATGCATCTTTGATTGCACAGAACATTGCAAGACAGCTTTCAGGAAGAGGATCTTTCAGAAAGGCTTTGAAGCAGTCTTCTGCTAATGCTATGAAGGGTGGTGCTCAGGGTATTAAGATCCGTATTTCTGGTCGTCTCGCTGGTGCTGATATGACACGTTCAGAAGAGCATAAGGAAGGACGTGTACCTCTTCATACTCTTCGTGCTGATATTGACTACGGATTCTATGAAGCTCTTACTACATACGGAAAAATTGGTATTAAGGTATGGGTTTACAACGGAATGAACTATGGTCATGAAAGAAATGAAGATGCTGGCGATGTCGTAAGAAAGCCAAGACGGGAACATTTTAATGGTGACCGCAAGTCTACCCGTGCTCCAAAAGCAAATAAAGCTGGGGAGGAAAAGTAGAATATGCTTAGTCCAAAAAGAGTAGCTCACCGCAAAGTACAGCGCGGTAGAGAAAAAGGATGTGCAACACGTGATAATCATGTTGATTTTGGTGATATAGCTCTTGTGGCTTTGGAACCAGTATGGCTCAGTGCTAAACACATTGAAGCTGCTCGTGTTGCTATTAACCGCTGCATTAACCGTCAGGGTCATATGTGGACTCGCGTATTCCCTGATAAGCCTATTTCAAAGAAGCCTGCTGATACTCGTATGGGTAAAGGTAAGGGTGCTCCTGAATTCTGGGCTGCAGTTATAAAGCCAGGTATGGTTTTGTTTGAGATTGGTGAAGTTGACCTTAAGATTGCAGAAAAGGCAATGCACCTTGCTGCAAGTAAGCTTCCAATCAAGACAAAAGTAGCGTTCCGTCCAACAGTAGAGTAAGGAGTAAGAAATGGCAGATGCAAAGAAAATAAAGAAGGCAGATGATAAAAAACTTTCTTATTCTGAACTTGTAACAAAACGGAATGAGTTAAAGAAACAGTACATGGATCTTCGCTTTCAGACAGTTGTAAGCCATGTAGATAATCCAATGCAGAAGCGTATTGTAAGACGTGAAATTGCACGTTTGAATACACTTATTCATCAGCAGGATCTGGAGAACTTCAGAAAAGCTGCTGCTGAAGCTATAGCTGCAAATAACTAGGAGCTGACCCGTGGAAGAACAGAATGTACAGAAGAAGGCTACAAAACGTTCATTCGTAGGTATCGTCACTAGTGACAAGATGGATAAAACTATCGTTGTTTCTATCGATACAAAAAAGATGGATCGCCTTTACAAAAAATATGTGACACGGACCAAGAAGTGCAAGGCGCATGATGAGAAGAACGAAGCCCACCAGGGCGACACAGTTCGCATCGTAGAATGCAGTCCAATCAGCAAAGAAAAATGCTGGCGTCTCGATTCTATTATCGAGAGAGCCAAATAAGGCAGGAGTAAAACTATGCTTCAAATGCAGTCAAATCTGGTTGTTGCCGATAACTCCGGAGCTAAATTGGTTCAGTGCATTAAGGTTTTAGGTGGATCTCACCGCCGTTATGCAGGAATTGGTGACATTGTTGTGGTAGCTGTTAAGGAAGCTATTCCTACATCTACAATTAAAGAAGGTTCAGTTCAGAAAGCGGTAATCGTTCGCGTTGCTAAAGAATACCGCCGTGCTGACGGTACATACATCCGCTTTGATGATAACGCATGTGTTATTGTTGATGCTGATAAGAACCCAAAGGGTAAGCGTATATTTGGACCTGTAGCTCGTGAGCTTCGTGATATGGATTATATGAAGATTGTATCACTCGCTCCGGAAGTCCTTTAAGGAGCTTTAGAATGGCAGTAAAATTCAAGATCCATAAGGATGATAATGTTGAAATTATTGCTGGAAAGGATAAGGGTAAGCGTGGCTCTGTAATCCGTGTTTTTGAAAAAGATAACAAAGGCAAGGTTATTGTAAGCGGTGCTAACCTTATTAAGAAGGCAATGAAGAGAAAGTCACAGCAGGATGCTGGCGGAATCGCAGAAGTAGAAGCTCCTCTTGATATTTCTAATGTAGCGCTCGTCTGCAAGAAATGCGGACGCCCTGTTAAGGCAGGATATAAACTTGACGGTGACAAAAAGATTCGCGTTTGCCGCAAGTGTGGAGAAAAACTGTAATGGAAAATTACGTACCACGGCTTAAGAAAGTCTATAAAGACAAGATCGCTCCAGAACTTTTTAAGGAACTGGGTTATACATCTACAATGCAGATTCCAGCAATCAAAAAGATTGTTGTTAGCATGGGTGTTGGCGAAGCTCTCACGAATAAGAAACTTCTTGATGCTGCAGTTACAGATCTCACTCAAATTACCGGTCAGAAGGCTGTTAAAACAAGAGCTAAGAAAAGTATTGCAAACTTCAAGCTTCGTGAAGGCAATGAAGTGGGTGCTATGGTAACACTTCGTGGAACTATCATGTATGAGTTCCTCGATCGTCTTATCAACGTAGCACTTCCACGTGTTAAGGATTTCCGCGGAATCAAGGCAACTGGCTTTGATGGTCACGGAAACTTCTCTCTTGGTATTACTGAACAGATCATCTTCCCGGAAATTGATTTTGATAAAATCGTTAAGATTTCTGGTATGAATATCAGTATTGTAACCAGTGCTAAGACTGACAACGAAGCTCGTGTTTTGTTGACTAAGTTTGGCATGCCATTTAGAAAGTAAGGAAAAATTTCATGGCAAAGAAATCAATGATTATCAAATCACAGAGGACGCCTAAGTATGAAACACGCCGTTACAATCGGTGCCAGATTTGTGGACGTCCACACGGATATTTGCGGAAGTTCAAGATTTGTCGTATTTGTTTCCGTAAATTGGCTAGCGAAGGTCTTTTACCAGGCGTTACAAAATCATCTTGGTAGTGACAGGAGAATATAAATGGCAGCTTCAGATCCAGTAGCAGATATGCTTGCAAAAGTCCAGAATGCGGCAAGAGCCGGTCACGAAAAAGTAGATGTACCTACTTCTAAGATGAAACTGGAAATTGTTAAAATCTTGAAAACTGAAGGATATATTAAAAACTTCAAGAAAGTTCAGGATGATGACGGACACAGCATTATTCGCATTTTTATGAAATATGACAGCGCTAACGAACCGGTTATTCATGGAATGAAAAAGATTTCTACACCAGGTCGTCGCGTTTATTCAGGCTATAAAGATTTGCCACGTGTTTACAACGGATATGGCACTTTAATCGTTTCAACATCAACTGGTGTTACAACTGGCAAGAAAGCATCTGAAAAGATGGTTGGCGGCGAGTTGATTTGCACTGTATGGTAATAGGGAGGGAAAGATGTCTAAAATAGGTAAGCTTCCTGTATCTATTCCTGCAGGTGTAACAGTTTCCGTAGCTGATGGTCTGGTAACAGTAAAAGGACCTAAGGGTGAATTAAAGCAGGATTTCAACAGCTCTCTTGTATCTGTTGAGGTAAAAGGTACTGAAGTTATTGTTAAAACAGTAGTTGACAGTAAGCCTGCAAATGCAGCTCATGGTCTTTACCGTAATCTTATCCACAATATGGTAGTTGGTGTTTCTCAGGGCTATACAAAGTCTCTGATTATTACTGGTGTTGGTTATCGTGCAGAAGTGCAGGGTAAAACCTTGGTTTTGAACCTGGGTTATTCAACAGACTTTATTGCTTCAATTCCTGACGGACTTACTGTTACTGCTGATAAGGAAGGTAAGGTTACTGTTGCTGGTATTGACAAGCAGAAAGTTGGTGAGTATTGTGCCGAAATCCGCAAGTTGCGTGCTCCAGAACCTTATAAGGGAAAGGGTATTCGGTATGAAACTGAAGTTATTAGACGTAAAGTCGGTAAGACCGGTGTTAAATAAGGTTGGTTGATATGTTGAAGAAACTCAGTGATAAACAAAGAAAACGCTTGCACAGAAAGATTCACATCCGTAAGTCTATTTATGGAACTGCAGAACGTCCTCGTATGACTGTGTTTAAGAGCGGCCGCAATCTTTACGTACAGGTAATAAATGATGATGAAGGCAAGACTCTTGCTTCCATCTCAACTCTTGAAAAGGATTTTATTGCACTTAAGGCTAACGTTGATAGTGCAACAAAACTTGGAGAGGCTTTGGGTTCTCGTCTTAAGGACAAGAATATTACAAAAGTGGTTTTTGATCGTAATGGTTATCTTTATCATGGCGTTGTAAAAGCCCTTGCTGATGCTACCCGCAAAGCCGGGATTGAATTCTAGGAGTGGCTATGGAAGAACGCAGAAACCACAATGATAGAAAGCCTCAGGATGAATTCGTAGAAAAACTCGTAAAATTGACACGTACTTCTGTTACAAAGAAGGGTGGACGTAAAATGTCTTTCTCTGCTTTGACTGTTGTAGGTGATCAGAAAGGTAGAATCGGATACGGATTTGGTAAGGCAAATGATGTTACTGAAGCTATTAGAAAGAGTATAGATAAGGCAAAGTCAAATCTTGTAACTCTTCCTATGAAGAACGGTACACTTCCTCATGAAGTAATCGGAACTTATAATAGTTCTTCAGTACTTTTGAAACCTGCTTGTCCTGGTACAGGAGTTAAGGCGGGTGGACCAGTTCGTGCTGTTATGGATGCCGCAGGAATTACAGATGTTATTTCTAAGTCTCAGGGCTCAAGAACTTCTGTTAACGTAATTCGTGCAACATTTGATGCTGTTTCTAAAATGATGAATGCTGGCAATGTTGCTGAGAACCGCGGTAAATCTTTGAATGATTTGTGGGGCTGATAATATGGCAAAGAAATTACGTGTTACACTTGTAAGAAGTACCATTGGACAGAAACCTGAAAAAAAGGCAACAGTCCGCAGCCTTGGTCTGAAGAAGATTAATTCTTGTGTAGAACATGAGGATAATGCTTCTGTTAGAGGAATGATTCATTCCGTAGAGCACCTTGTAAAGGTTGAGGAGATTGACTGATGTCTGATTTTGAATTGCATGCACCTGAGGGAGCAAATAAAAAAAGACGTATCGTTGGACGTGGTTCTTCATCAGGACGCGGTACAACAGCTGGAAAGGGTAATAAAGGTCAGCAGTCTCGTTCTGGAGGAAAGACTTACGTAGGTTTTGAAGGTGGACAGATGCCTCTGTACCGCCGCATTGCTCACCGTGGTTTTTCTAATGTAGCATTCAAGAATGAATATGAGATTGTAAATCTTCGTGACTTGGAAGCTAAGTATTCAGATGGCGAAACAGTAGACAAAGAGTCTCTTATTTTGAAAGGTTTGCTGGGCAAAGCCACTTCTCAGATTAAAGTTTTGGGAAATGGCGATGTTTCTAAAAAGCTCACTGTAAACGTTGATAAAATTTCTGCTTCTGCAAAAGCTAAGATTGAAAAGGCTGGCGGAAGTGTAAAGGCTTCTTGTGCTGATGATAAAAAATCAGAAAAGAAAGCTGAAAAAGAAGAAAAGTAAAAACGTTGGAGTGATACATGGCAAACAATCCTGTTGTAAATATGTTCAGAGTTAAAGAGTTGCGTGATCGCATGCTCTTTACATTGCTTATTCTTGCAGTATTTCGTCTTGGTAGTGTTTTAACAATACCAGGCATTGATGCAACCTTGCTTCTGCAGTACTTCAATAATCTTGCAAGTGGTGCAGAAAGCGCGTTTGCCAGTTACATGGACTTTTTTGCCGGCGGTGCCTTTGAAAGATTTTCTGTGTTTATGCTTGGTGTAATGCCTTACATTTCAACACAGATTATCATGCAATTGGCACTTGTCATATTCCCGTCACTCAAAAGAATTGCTCAGGAAGAAGGCGGTCAGCAGAAGGTAGCATGGTGGACAAGAGTAGGTACTATTTTTGTATGTCTTATTCAGTCTTATGCTCTTACTGTGTATGCTGACGCCATTAATCAGCAGCAACCTGGTGCAATTATATTTGATAACAAAGTCTATTTTAACTTGCTTGCTATTCTTACAGTAACCACAGGATCTATGATTACTGTATGGCTTGGTGATCAGATTACTGCTCATGGCATTGGTAACGGCATTTCTATGTTGATTTTTGCTGGTATCGTTGCCCGTATACCAAGCGCAGTGTATGAATTGGGAAAGAGTGTTTCTAACGGAGATATAAATATTGTTTTCGTGATCGTAGCACTCTTTATGTATGTTGCAATTATCGGATTTGTTGTATATGAACAGTCTGGAGAACGTAAGATTCCTGTTCATTACGCAAAACGTGTTGTAGGACGCAAAATGTATGGTGGACAGAGTACATACATTCCGTTTAAGATTAATCCTTCTGGAGTAATCCCTATAATTTTTGCATCTGCATTTTTAACATTCCCTCTTCAGCTTGCTAACAGCCTTTCTAATAGAGCAACTTGGCTCATGAAGGTTTCAGCTGTACTTAATCCGCTTGGAATTTTGTATAATATTATCGAAGTTTTGTTGATTATATTCTTTGCATACTTCTACACTCAGGTAACCCTGAACCCTACTGAAATCGCAAGAAATATTCGTGAAAACGGTGGTTCTATTCCCGGAATCAGAACAGACAAGACTGAGGAATATCTACAGAGGGTGCTTAACCGTCTGATACTTCCTGGCTCATTGTATCTGGCTGTAATAGCTGTATTACCAACAATCATCCAGATTATATTTAAGTTTCCTGCATCAATTGCAATGTTGATGGGTGGAACTTCTCTCTTAATCTTGGTTGGTGTTGATCTTGATACGATGTCTCAGGTTGAGGCTCTTCTTAAGATGCATCATCATGATGGACTTACAAAGAAGGGATTAAGACCTAGAAGTCTTTAAAAAATTAAAGAATTCTATAATAAGGTCTAGATTAAAATTAGTAAAATGTGTTATATTAGGACACCCACTTATATAGAAAGTGGCACGTTAGATTGTAATTCATTGCGAATTGCCATGATTTAACGTGTGGTCTTAATCTAATACATTTTTCTGGGGGACTTTTATGAAAGTAAGAACCAGCGTAAAGCCCATTTGCGACAAGTGCAAGGTTATTAAGAGAAACGGAATTATTCGTATTATCTGTGTAAACCCAAAGCATAAGCAGAGACAGGGTTGAGGAGTAACTGATGGCTCGAATTGCGGGAGTTGACCTCCCAAATAAGCATGTCAATATTGCATTGACATATATTTATGGTATTGGCCGTTCAGCAGCAAATCACATCTGTGAGATTACAAAGATTGATCCAAACACAATGATTAATGATCTTTCAGAAGATGATTTGGCAAAAGTTCGTAAGGCAATTGATGATAATTACAAGACAGAAGGACGCTTGCGTTCAGAAATTGGTTTGAATATCAAACGCCTTATTGATATTGGAAGCTACCGTGGTATGCGTCATGCTAGAGGTTTACCTGTTCGTGGTCAGCGGACTCGTACAAATTCTCGTACTCGTAAGGGTAAGAAGAAGACCGTTGCTAACAAGAAGAAGGCATAGTACGGAGGTAACTGATGGCAACTGCTAAGAAAAGAAAGGAAAAAAAGAGTGTTTATGAGGGTAATGTCTATATTCAGGCTAGCTTTAATAACACTATCGTAACAATTACAGATCTCAGAGGAAATGCTATCGCTTGGGCTTCTTCTGGTGGATTAGGATTCCGCGGAGCTAAGAAATCAACTCCGTTTGCAGCTCAGTCAGTAGCAGAAACAGCAGTTCAGAATGCTGCAAGCTATGGTTTGCGTGAGGTACATGTATTTGTAAAGGGACCTGGAATTGGTCGTGAAAATGCAATTCGTGTTCTTGGTACATTGGGTCTTAAAGTTAAGTCTATTTCAGATGTAACACCAATACCTCATAACGGATGTCGTCCTCGCAAGACTCGCCGCATGTAAGGAGATTAGTACAATATGGCAAGATATACAGGTCCTGTTTGTAGACTTTGTAGAACAGAACAGAATAAATTGTTCCTTAAAGGTGAACGTTGCAAAAGCGATAAGTGCCCTATTAATAAGAAGCGCACTGCTCCTGGAAAGGATCCAAAAGATCGTGCAGGAAAACGCAGTGAATATGGTCTTCAGTTGCGTGAAAAGCAGAAGATTAAGAGAATTTATGGTATGATGGAAAAACAGTTCCATATTACTTTTGAAAATGCTCTTAGAATGTCTGGTGTAACAGGTGAAAACCTTATTCGTTTGCTTGAAAGCCGTCTTGATAATGTAGTTTTCAGAATGCATTTTGCTTCTTGTCGCAATCAGGCTCGTCAGCTTGTTCTTCACAGACACGTTATGGTTAACGGAAAAATTGTTAATATCGCTAGCTATCAGGTAAAGCCAGGTGATGTTATTGAAGTGAAGGAAAGAAGTAAGAAGCTTTCTGTTGTTCAGGAAGGTCTTAAAGAAGTTTCAAAATCTGGCTCTGCTTCATGGTTGACGATTGATGAAGATGCTGTAAAGGGTACTTTTGTACAGTATCCACGTCGTGAAGAAGTTACAGATCTGGCAGACGTAAAAGAACAGCTCGTAGTTGAGCTCTATTCTAAATAATAAGGAGTTCAGATGGCTCGCAAAAATCTGCTTAAAGGTTTTAAAAAACCAAAGGGAATTACATTTGAGCATCTCGAAACTAATCCGAACTATGGAAAATTTACTGCATATCCATTTGAACCTGGATTTGGTACTACGGTAGGAAATACTCTCCGTAGAGTACTGTTATCTTCTATTCAGGGGTATGCAATTTCTTCTGTTCGTATTACTTCATACGATTCAAATGATGTTCCTCATGTTATTTCTAGTGAATTTGAGAAAATCCCAGGTGTCAGTGAAGATACTATGGAAGTCTTGAATAGCTTGAAACAGATTCGTTTGCGCTTGCCGCGGGATGTTGAACAGGATACATTCCTCTTTGAGTTTAAAGGTTCTGGAACTATTAAGAGTGATAACTTCGTAAAAGAAGGTCAGCTTGAGGTTATGACAGAAGGGCTTGAAATCTTTACAATGATGGAGGGCTCTCGCCTGGATATTGAAATTCAGGTTGACCTTGGAAGAGGTTATGTTCCAGCGGAAGTAAATAGTGCATACATTGAAGTTGTTGGAACAATTCCAATGGATTGTATTTTTACACCTGTACCAAAGGTTAAATATTCCATTGAACCTTGCCGTGTAGGTCAGCGAAACGACTATGATAAATTAATTCTCGAGATTTGGACTGATGGATCTATAAAACCTGAAGACGCTTTGGCAGAAGCAGCAAAGATTGCAAAAGATTATTTTTCTATCTTTGTAAATTTCAATGAAGATGAATATTCTTCTGGTGAAGATTTGGATGAAGGCGATGAAATGATTCGTAAGCTGCTTAATACTCCTGTAGAGGAGTTGGAGTTGTCTGTACGCAGTTCAAATTGTCTCAAGAATGCTAATATTCACACTATTGGTGAATTAACTAAGAAAACTGAAGAAGACATTACAAAGACTCGTAACTTTGGAAAGAAGAGTCTTGAGGAAATCAAGACAAAGCTTGAAGAACATAATCTGACTTTGGGAATGACTGATTACAGCCATCTAAAAGATGTTAACTTCCGTAAAAATAAGGACGAGAACGAATGAACCACAGAAATGGATTTAATCCGCTTTCACGTACAACAGCCCATCGTCGTGCAATGTCACGAAACATGGTAACATCACTCTTTAGATATGAGCGCGTTACTACAACAAAAGCAAAGGCTCTTGAAGTACGCAAGGCAGCTGAAAAACTTATCACACGTGCAAAAGTTGATAGTGTTCATAATAGAAGAATTGCCGCTAAATTTATTGCAGATGAAAAAATTCTGAATAAATTGTTCACAGAAATTGGACCTCGTATGAAGGATCGTAATGGTGGATATACTCGTGTATTGAAACTTGGTTTCCGTCAGGGCGATGCTGCAGATGTTGTAATTTTGGAACTTATTGATTATAAACTGCCAGAACCTGAAGAAAAAGATTCAAAGGCAGATAAAAAAGTTTCAGCTCCAAAAGCTGAGGCCGCAAAGGAGTAAGATATGTCAAAAGCACATCGTGGAACAGGAATCCGCAAAGAGCCAAATCATGGCCGCGGAAAATGCGCTATTTGCGGTACTGAGCAGATCAAGGTTCTGTATGAACAGGATGTTGATGGCAATAAGGTAAAAATTTGCAAATTTTGTAAAGCAGCTTTAAAGAATAAAGCTCGTGTAGAGGCTAGAGCCGCAAAGAAAGCTGCTCCTGCTTCAGAAGAAAAAGCAGAAGCATAAATAATATAAAATGCTTCGTTAGCCA
>Ga0256872_10000165_pt1 | contig 15634 bp, 31 predicted proteins | sample RumenRJG_08RNA_FD_186119 | JGI IMG/M metagenome (GOLD analysis project Ga0256872, IMG submission 186119) | Metatranscriptome of bovine rumen microbial communities from Lethbridge, Alberta, Canada - Rumen RJG_08 (Metagenome Metatranscriptome) | ecosystem: Host-associated > Mammals > Digestive...
CTCAGTTTTTTTATTTATTTAAGCTGTTTTATACGAGTTCAAGGAATACGACCTCGGAATTGTCGCCCCTTCTCGGTCCGAGTTTGAGAATTCTCGTATATCCGCCGTTTCGTTCAGCGTATCTAGGCGCGATATCCTCAAACAGCTTTGTAACAACAGATTCATCGTATACATAACCAAGAACCTGTCTTCTTGCTGCCAGATCGCCGCGCTTTGCCAGTGTGATCAGCTTTTCAGCTTTTCTTCCGGCTTCTTTTGCTCTCATATTTGTTGTAGAAATTCTTTCTTCACGGAAAAGATCTGTCACAAGATTTCTCAGCATGGATTTTCTGTGCGCGGAATTTCTACCCAGCTTTCTATATCCCGGCATGTCAACTCTCCTTTCTCGATATTATTCGTCGCTCGGTTTCAGGCTGAGCCCAAGTTCTGCAAGTTTGTTCTTAACCTCTTCAAGAGATTTCTTGCCGAGGTTTCTGAATTTCATCATGTCTTCTTCTGTCTTTTCGGTCAGTTCCTCAACAGTGTTGATCGAAGCTCTCTTCAGACAGTTATATGATCTCACTGACAGTTCGAGTTCTTCGATTGTCATTTCAAGCGCCTTTTCTTTCTGATCCTCTTCCTTTTCGACCATGATTTCCATCTTGTCGGTAGAATCGTCGAGTTCAATAAACAGATTGAGATGTTCCTGCATGATTTTGGCGCCGATCGAAACACCTTCTTCAGGCGTGACGGAACCGTCTGTCCAGATTTCCAGAACAAGTCTGTCATAGTCAGTTACCTGACCGACTCTTGTATTTTCGACAGTAAAATTGACCTTTTCAACCGGTGTGTAGATCGAATCTACCGGGATGACGGATATTGGCATACCGTCAGCCTTATTCTGCTCGGCTGGAACATATCCGCGGCCCCTTGCAAGGTTGATTTCCATAACAAGGGTTGCGCTCTCTTCCAACGTCGCAATGTGCAGATCCGGATTAAAAATCTCCAGGTCGGCATCACTGACAATATCTGCAGCCGTTACGTCCATCGGACCGACAGCATTAATAATCACTCTCTTTGTGTCTTCGCCGTAAAGCTTTACCGCGAGTTTCTTCAGGTTGAGAATAATTTCCGTTACATCTTCCTTAACACCCGGGATTGTTGAGAATTCATTAAGAATCCCGTCAATTTTGATCGAAGTTACTGCGGCTCCCGGAAGGGAACTGAGAAGAATTCTTCTCATTGCGTTGCCGAGAGTCATTCCATAGCCTCTTTCCAGCGGCTCTACAATGAACTTCCCGTATCCGCCATCGTCGCTAATTTCCTTACTAATCGTTGGTTTTTCGATCTCTATCACTAAAAAAACCTCCCTTTTGTTCCAAAAGAAATAACTTTACGCTACATTATTTGGAATACAGCTCGACGATCAGGTGTTCAGCGATCGGTGTATCAATTTCGTCTCTTGTAGGAAGACTGATGACCTTGCCTTCAAGTTTCTCAGCATCAACTGAAAGCCATGACGGGCAAACAATCTGCATTTCCTTGATTTCCTTGAATTTCGGCGAACTCTGGCTTCTTTCTTTTACCTTGATCACATCACCCGGTTTTACCTGAAGCGCCGGTGAGTTGACTTTTTTACCGTTCAGAGTGTAATGACCATGAACGACCAACTGTCTTGCCTCTCTTCTCGTGAGTGCGAGACCCAGTCTGTAAACAACATTGTCCAGTCTGGATTCAAGCATGATCAGAAGATTTTCGCCTGTAGCGCCTTTTTTCTTTGCCGCTTTGTCAAAAGTGTTTCTGAACTGCTTTTCCTGTACGCCATAGATAAATTTTGCTCTCTGCTTCTCACGCAGCTGGAGACCATATTCGCTCATCTTGCGCTGGCGTCTGTTCGGCTGACGTTTGGATTCCTTAAAGATACCCAGGTGACTCGGATGAATCTCTAATGATCTGCATCTTTTCAAAATTGGATCTCTGTTTCTTGCCATTTTCTACTCCTCCTATCAGACTCTTCTTCTCTTTGGCGGTCTGCATCCGTTATGCGGGATCGGTGTGATATCTTTGATCATAGTGATTTCAAGACCTGCAGCCTGCAGAGCTCGAATCGCCGCTTCTCTTCCGGATCCCGGGCCTTTAACGTAAACTTCTACTGTCTTGAGGCCGTGTTCAATGGCACCCTTTGATGCTGTGTCGGCAGCCATCTGAGCAGCAAACGGAGTAGATTTCTTTGACCCTCTGAATCCAAGTGAACCTGCACTGGACCATGAAAGTGCGTTTCCATCCATATCTGTCAGTGTAACTAATGTATTATTAAAGGTGGACTGAATATGAGCCTGACCTTTACTGATGTTCTTACGCTGAACTTTCTTTTTTCTCGTATTTCTTCTCTGAGTCTTTGCCATATTATCGTCCTTCCTTCTTCTTCTTTCTTCCTACTGTTTTCTTAGGACCTTTACGCGTTCTGGCGTTGGTTTTGGTATTCTGTCCTCTTACAGGAAGGCCTCTTCTGTGTCGGATCCCTCTGTAGCTTCCGATTTCCATCAGACGCTTGATGTTCAGTGAAGTTTCTCTTCTGAGGTCACCTTCAACCATATATTCGTTATCGATAATTTTTCTGATTTTACCAGCTTCTTCCTCGGTCAGATCCTTGACTCTTGTGTCCGGATTGATTCCGGATTTTTCGAGGATTTCTTTTGCTGATGTTCTGCCAATGCCATAAATATAAGTCAATCCGATTTCCACTCTTTTATCTCTGGGCAGATCGACACCGGCTATACGAGCCATATGCTCCTCCTTCTCCTATCTTCCGTCACTACTCCGGGAGTGATATAGACAGGTGTTCCCTTAAAAATAATTACCGGATCTACAGCCCCGGCGCTGCAAACCGTCTTAACCTTGTCTCTGTTTATGCTTTGGATTCTCACAAATGACCATGACTCTGCCATGTCTTTTGATAACCTTACACTTTTCGCAGATCGGTTTTACTGAAGCTCTTACTTTCATATATAAAACCTCCTTATTAGTGTCGTTTTGATAATTATCCTCTGTCTCTCCAGATGATTCTGCCGCGTGTCAGATCATACGGGGACAATTCTACTTTAACTTTATCGCCCGGAAGGATTCTGATGTAATTCATTCTGATCTTTCCGGAGATATGAGCGAGTACTTCAAAACCGTTTTCCAGTTTTACCTTGAACATCGCATTCGGCTGTGCATCGACAACAGTTCCCATTGCTTCTATGGTATCTTTCTTCGACATAATTATTCCTCTCTGTACAACGTGAGCAGTTCCGGTTCACCATCGGTTATTACAACCGTGTTCTCATAATGTGCTGCGAGTTTTCCGTCCGCTGTAACAACAGTCCAGTCGTTCAAAAGCTTCTCGCATTCATAGGAGCCCTGTACGATCATCGGTTCGATCGCCAAAGCCATCCCCTTCACCAAACGTGGTCCTTTTCCGGCCTTGCCGTAGTTCGGTATCGGAGGATCCTCATGCATATCATGTCCAACCCCATGCCCCACATAGTCGCGGATTACGCCGAAGCCCGCCGCTTCAGCGACTTCCTGAACAGCGTGAGAAATATCTGAAAGCCGATGCCCAACCCGGGCATATCGGATGCCTTCAAAGAAACTTGCCTCTGTCACTTCAATCAGACGGCGCGCCTCATCAGAAATCTTACCGACCGCGTAGGTTCGGGCAGCATCACTTACATATCCTTTATAAGTCGATCCGATATCTACACTGACGATATCGCCTTCCTGAAGAATTCTTCCTTTCTCCGGGATTCCGTGCACGACTTCATCATTGATCGAAACACATGCACTGGCGGGAAATCCGTTGTATCCCAGAAAAGTAGGAACCATTCCATGCCGTCTGATTCTTTTTTCAACAAAGCGGTCAATGTCCAGCGTTGACAGACCGGGTCTGATAAAATCTTTCAATTCATGAAGGATCGTTCCCGTAACCTTTCCGGATGTACGCATTAATTCAATCTCTTCATCGGATTTAATTATGATCATAATCAGCCACCCAGTGCCTCTGCTACCGCAGCGGATGCAACTTCAAGCGCCGCCGCTCCGTCAATATTCGCAATTTTCCCCTTCTTTTCATAATAATCGATGAGCGGTTTTGTCTCACGATTATAAACTTCGATTCTGTTTCCAGCGGTCTCTTCATTGTCATCCGGTCTCTGAATGAGTTCGGCTCCGCAGATGTCGCAGATGCCTTCCTTCTTCGGAGGCATTCCCACGATGTGGAAAGTGGCGCCGCACTTAGGGCATACTCTGCGTCCAGTAAGACGCTTCATAAGTACATCGTCCGGAACTTCCAGGTTGATGACAACACTGATTTCCTGGCCGTGTTCGTCCAGGAATTTATCCAGTTCTTCTGCCTGATGGACTGTTCTTGGGAATCCGTCGAGGATGAATCCGTTTTTACAGTCATCTTCCAGCAGTCTTGTCGTTGCGATCTCAATTACAAGATCATCCGGAACAAGCTCACCTTTGCTCATATATTCCTGAGCCCTCTTACCGAGTTCGGTGCCATTCTTGATGTTTTCTCTGAAAATATCGCCTGTCGAAATATGTGGAATATTATTATTCTTAACTATGATTGCCGCCTGTGTACCTTTACCGGCCCCCGGCGGTCCAAGCAAAATCGTTCTGATCATCTTTATCTCTCCTTATTTAAGAAAGCCCTGATAGTTTCTCATCAGCATCTGATTCTGCAGCTGCTGCATCGTATCCAGCGCTACGCCGACAGCAATGAGCAGAGATGTTCCGCCGAACCGGATGTCGTCAAAAACCGTAAATTTCGCCACGATGGTCGGCAGCGTCGCAACTGCCGCCAGGAAAATCGCTCCGACGATCGAAATCTTTGACATTATATTACTCAGATAAGCCACTGTCGGCTGTCCCGGTCTGATTCCCGGAATAAATCCTCCGTTCTGCTTCATATTATCCGCAACTTCTACCGGATTGAATGTGATCGCCGTATAGAAGTAGTTGAAGAACAGAATCAGCAGAATATTGCAGATGGAATAAATCCAGACACCCGGATTTCCGCTCATTGCCAGCCACTTACTGTAGAACTTTGCAAATCCCGAATCCGGAATGATCTGGGCAATCGTAGCCGGAAACTGCAGCAGCGCCAGTGCGAAAATGATCGGAATTACGCCGGCCTGATTGACTTTCAGCGGAATGTGTGTCGACTGTCCGCCATACATCTTCCGTCCGACAACTCTTTTGGCATACTGTACCGGAATCTTTCTCGTTCCCTGCTGAACCATAATGATTCCAACTACGACGAGAATGGCAAAAGCAACGAACAATATAACTGAAATGAAGTTTGCCTCACCACTTTTTACCTTATTAAGAATGCTCGCTATGTCTGCCGGGATCCTGGCAATGATTCCGCCGAAAATGATCAGAGATATGCCGTTACCGATACCGTATTCGTTAATCTGTTCTCCCAGCCACATCAGGAACGTTGTGCCCGCTGCAAGAACCAGTGTTATAACGAAGTAGTTCAAAACTGAACTTTCGATCAATGAGCTTCTGAACAGGCCAAACGTCATACCAAACGCCTGAATCAGCGCAAGCCCGACCGTCATATACCGGGTGATCGCAGTCATTTTCTTCCGGCCTTCCATGCCTTCCTTTGCCAGATTCTCAAAATACGGAAAAGCAACTGTCAGCAACTGTATAATAATGCTGGCCGTGATATACGGCGTAACACTCAGCGCAAAAAGTGTCATATTACTGAACGCGCCGCCGGAGAAAAGATTGGCCATCCCCATAATTCCTTCCATGCTTTGATTCTGCATCGCCTGCAGAGCCGTTGCACTCATACCCGGAACAGGAATACAGCAACCGAGACGAAATACTGCCAGCATCAGGATCGTAAAGATTATCTTCGCCCTGATTTCCCTGACTTTAAAAGCCTGGGAAACTGATTTAAGCATTTCCATTAGATTACCTCGGCCTTCCCGCCGGCTTTTTCAATCTTCTCGACAGCAGTTTTAGTGAACTTCTTTGCCTGAACAGTCAGGTTAACGTTCAGATCTCCGTCGCCAAGGATCTTTACTCCATCATTTATTTTCTTAATAACGCCGCTTTCCTTCAGAAGCTCCGCTGTAACTACTGTACCGGCTTCGAATCTGTTAAGGTCGTCAACATTAATTGTAGTGTATTCTTTAGCGAAAATATTTTTGAAACCTCTCTTAGGAATACGTCTGTACAGCGGCATCTGTCCGCCTTCGAATCCAAGTCTGACTCCGCCGCCACTTCTTGATTTCTGTCCGTTCATACCTCTTCCGGCAGTTGTGCCGAGTCCGGTACCCGTTCCGCGGCCTTTTCTCTTGCGATTCCTTTTTGATCCCGCAGGAGCATTCAATTCATGCAGTTTCATAATCTGTGCACCTCCTGTCCTTAAATTTCTTCAACGGTCAAAAGATGCGAAACCTTATTCACTGCACCGCGCGTTGCCGGTGTGTCAGCGAGTTCGACCGAGTGATGCATCTTCTTAAGTCCAAGTGCTTCAACCACTTTTCTCTGTTTAGGGGAAGCGCCAATGGTACTCTTTGTCAGTGTGATTTTAAGTTTACCAGCCATTATGCTTACCTCCTAACCTAAAATTTCTTCAGGGCTCTTGCCTCTCAGCTTCGCGACCTTCTCTACGGTCATGAGACTCTTGAGTCCTTCAAGCGTTGCATATGCAATGTTTCCGGCATTTTTTGAGCCGACTGATTTTGCTCTTACGTCTTTTATTCCCGCGGATTCCAGTACTGTACGAGCGGAAGAGCCGGCGATTACTCCGGTACCTTCTGAAGCAGTCATCAGCAGTACCTTGCTTGCGCCGAAAACACCGACGTTTGAATGTGGAATCGTTGTTCCTACTGTCGGAACAAAAATCAGATTTTTCTTCGCATCTTCCGTTGCTTTTCTGACTGCTTCCGGAATTTCAGCCGCTTTACCGAGGCCGACACCGACGTAACCATTATGGTCACCAACAACAACAGTAACGCTGAATCTCATGTTTCTGCCGCCCTTTACCGTCTTGGCAACACGTCTGATGTTTACTATCGTTTCAGTCAAATCGAGCTTGGAAGTATCAATCGTATTACGCATTATCTTTCCCCCCGTTAGAATTTCAATCCGCCTTCACGAGCACCTTCTGCGAGTTCCTTAACTCTTCCGTGATAAAGGAATCCACCTCTGTCAAAAGCTACTTCGCTGATTCCTTTGTCAAGTGCTCTCCTGGCAATCGCTTCACCGACTTTCTTTGCAGCATCCTTGTTTCCGCCGTAAGCGATCTCAGCTTTGAGTTCTTTGTCGATCGTAGAAGCGGAAGCCAGTGTTTTATGATTCACATCATCGATGATCTGGCAGAAAATGTTCTTGTTGGATCTGAAAACACAAAGTCTTGGCTTATCAGGAGTTCCGATCAAATAGTTTCTGAGTCTCTGATGTCTTTTAAGACGTTTCTCTCTCTTCGTAGGTTTAGCCATCCTGTCTCACTCCTTTCTACGCATTTACGGCTCCGGTCTTGCCTTCTTTTCTGCGGATCTGTTCATCATCATACCGGATTCCCTTGCCTTTGTATGGTTCAGGTTTTCTCCATGCTCTGATGTTTGCCGCATAATTTCCGACTTCTGCCTTATTGATTCCCTTAACGAGGATCGTTGTCGCGTCTGGCGTCTCCGTCGTAATTCCTTCCGGATCTTCCAGTTCAACAGGATGTGAATAACCAAGGTTCATCACGAGCTTGTTGCCTTTCTTTTCCACCTTGTATCCTACGCCGTTCACAATCAGCTTTTTCTCATAGCCGTTTGATACCCCGACGACCATATTGTTGATCAGCGTTCTTGCGAGACCGTGCTGTGATCTGTCAATTCTGTTGTCGGTCGCTCTTGTAACTTTAACTTCAGCGCCTTCCACTGTGACAGTGATTCTCGGGCTGATCTGTTCACTGAGTTCTCCCTTAGGTCCTTTTACTGTAACGATGTTGTTGTCGTCAACCTTAACCTCTACACCGGCAGGAAGCGCGATTTCTTTATTGCCTATTCTTGACATTCCATTTACCTCCTACCATACATAACAGATGACTTCGCCGCCAACTCCAAGTTTTCTGGCTTCTTTATCGCTGATTACGCCCTTTGACGTTGAAATAATCGCGATTCCGAGTCCGCCGAGAACTCTTGGAATCTCATAAGCCTTCGCATAGACCTTGAGACCCGGCTTTGAAATTTTTCTGATTCCTGAAATAACTCTTTCTTTATCTGCACCGTACTTCATCTGTACTTTGATTGTATCCTGAGTGGTGCCGTCTATAACGTCATAGCCTGCGATGTATCCCTCATCAAGAAGAATCTTTGCGATTGCTTTTTTCATCTTCGTTGCAGGGATTTCGACAGTTTCATGACCTACCGTATTGGCATTTCTGATTCTTGTCAGCATATCCGCTATAGGATCTGTCATTGTCATTGCGTTATACTCCCTTCATGCGATTTATTCATTCGCCGGATCCGTGCCCCTGCGGACCGGACCGGTTTTACCAGCTTGCCTTCTTTACGCCAGGAATCTCGCCCTTGTAAGCAAGTTCTCTGAAGCAGACACGGCAGATTCCGTATTTTTTCAGTACGGAATGCGGACGTCCGCAGATATTGCATCTTGAATATGCTCGTGTAGCGTATTTCGGCTTTCTCTGCTGTTTGATCTTCAAGGACTTCTTAGCCATTTCAACCTCCTACTGCTGCTTTGCAAACGGCATTCCGAGCAGTTCGAGAAGCGCAAGTGCTTCTTCATCGGTCTTAGCCGTTGTCGTGAATACGATATTCATTCCCTTGATCGTATCTACATTATCATATACGATTTCAGGGAAAATCAGCTGTTCCTTGATTCCCATGGAATAATTTCCTCTTCCGTCAAAGGAATTTCTGCTGACTCCTCTGAAGTCTCTTACGCGAGGAAGAGAAACGTTGAAGAGCTTGTCGACAAAGACATACATGTTGGTTCCTCTGAGAGTTACCTTTGCGCCAACCGGCATCCCCTGTCTGACCTTAAAGTTCGCAATAGACTTTCTCGCTTTTGTGATGACTGGTTTCTGTCCTGTGATCTCGGCGATCTCAGCAACTGCTGACTCCAGAACCTTGGAATTTTCCTTTGCTTCGCCAAGCCCCATGTTCAGCGTGACTTTTTCAAGCTTAGGAACTTCCATTACATTTTTATACTGGAACTTTTCCATCATCTGTTTAAATACTTCATTTCTATAAGTATCCTGTAATCTTGCTGCCAAAACATTCTCCTCCTTTCCTAGTCAAGTATTTCTCTGGTCTTTCTGTTCACTCTGATCTTCTGACCATCTCTGAATTCATAACCAATTTTTACCGCTTCATTTGCCTTATCATCATAGTACATGACATTGGACACATGAATCGGGCCTTCCACATGCTTGATCTCAGCAGCTTCAGTTCTGGTCTGTTTCTGATGCTTAGTCTGAATATTCACGCCCTCAACAATGACTCTGTTCTCCTTTGGCATTGCCTTCAATACTTTTCCGGTCTTGCCTTTATCTTTTCCGGTAATAACGATTACCATATCATCTTTTTTAATACGCATTCGTTACCCCTCCTATAATACTTCCGGAGCAAGTGAAACGATCTTCATGAATCCTGATTCTCTGAGCTCTCTGGCTACAGGTCCGAAAATACGTGTTCCGACCGGAGTTTTATCTTCTTTATCCTTAATGATTACTGCTGCGTTCTGATCGAACTTCACATAACTGCCGTCTGCTCTTCTGGCACCTGTTTTTGTTCTTACAACAACAGCTTTTACAACGTCACCCTTCTTGACAACGCCGCCCGGTGTTGCTTCTTTAACTGTGCAAACAATAATGTCTCCGATGTTTGCATACTTACGGCCTGTTCCGCCGAGAATGCTGATGCAGAGAAGATTTTTTGCACCAGAGTTGTCAGCAACCCTTAATCTTGTTTCTGTCTGAATCATGATCTGGCGCCTCCTTATTTAGCCTTTTCAATCATTTCCACGAATCTCCATCTCTTATCCTTTGAGAGAGGTCTCGTTTCCATAATTTTGATTTTGTCACCGATATTGCATTCATTCTGCTCGTCGTGAGCCTTGACTTTCTTTGTCCTCTTTACTGCTTTTCCGTAAAGAGAATGTCTGACAAAGTCTTCGATCGCAACGACAACCGTTTTATCCATCTTGTCGCTGACAACGGTTCCGACTTTCGTTTTTCTGTTATTTCTGACGTCTGCCATCCTTCATCCTCCTTCCGGTTAAGCCTGGACGCTTTCCAGCTCTTTTTCTCTGATAATCGTCTTTACTCTGGCGATGTTTCTCTTAACTTCCCTCATTTTTACAGGGTTTTCAAGCTGGCCGGTAACGTGCTGGAATCTGAGATTGAACAGTTCCTGTTTCATTTTGTCCAGCTCAAGGTTTAATTCGACGTCCGTCATTTCTCTAATTTTATTCAAATCCATTACGCTTCACCGCCTTTTTACCTTTCCTGGTCCTTCTTAACCACAAATTCAGTCTTGATCGGGAGCTTGTGTCCTGCAAGTCTCATTGCCTCACGAGCCTGCGCTTCTGTTACGCCACCGATCTCGAACATTACTCTGCCAGGCTTTACAACCGCTACCCAGTACTCAGGTGAACCCTTACCGGATCCCATACGTACTTCAGCCGGTTTCTTTGTGACTGACTTATGCGGGAAAATTTTAATATATACTTTGCCGCCTCTTTTGGTGTATCGGGTCATCGCAATTCTGGCTGCCTCGATCTGGTTGGAAGTGATCCATCCGCATTCGTCAGCAACGAGCCCGAAGTCACCGTATGTAATAGTATTACCCTTGGTGGCTTTGCCTTTCATTCTACCTCTGTGAATTCTTCTATGCTTAACGCGCTTTGGCATTAACATGGGCTGGTTCCTCCTTTCACTGCTTCCTTATTCGGTTTCTGTTTCCGGTGTCTGTGTTTCAGGAGCATCCACCTGCGGTGCTTCTACTGCAGGTTCTTCCGCCTTCGGTTCAGGCTTCGGAGCTCTTTTTCTTGGACTTGCAGCTACAGGTCCGCTGTTTCTTCTGTCGTTCCGGTCATTTCTTCTGCGGTTATTTCTTCTTCCGCCGCCGTCTCTTCTGTTTCTTCTGTCTCTTCTGTTTTCACGTTTTTCCTCTCTGATCGAACTCTGCAGTCCCTTGTCGAGGATTTCTCCGTGATTGATCCAGACTTTGACACCGATCCTTCCGTATGTCGTATCTGCTTCAGCGAAACCGTAGTCGATATCCGCTCTCAGTGTATGAAGAGGAACATTGCCTTCACTGTACTGCTCGCTTCTGGCGATCTCGGCGCCACCCAGACGTCCCGAACAAAGAATCTTGATTCCCTTGGCTCCGGACTTCATGGTTCTTCCGATTGCCTGCTTCATTGCTCTTCTAAAAGAAACTCTGTGTTCGAGCGCTTCCGCAACACTTTCCGCTGAAAGCTGAGCATCCATTTCAGCTCTTCTCACTTCTTCGATTGAAATGTTTACTTTTTTATTCGTGAGCTTTTCAAGCTGTCTTTTCAGATCTTCGATTCCCGCGCCGGATCTTCCGATGACCATGCCCGGTCTTGCAGTGGAAATCGTAATTCTCATTCTGCTGTCGGCAGGTCTTTCGATCAAAATCTTAGAAACGCCGGCACTGTATAAATTCTTCTTAATAAAGGTTCTAACCTTATAATCTTCTGCGAGATAATCAGCAAAATTTTCTTTTCCAGCATACCATTTGGAATCCCAGTCCTTGATTACGCCTACTCTTAACCCATGCGGGTTTACCTTCTGACCCATTCAATGAACCTCCTGACTATTCTTTCTCTCTAAGAGTAACAGCAACGTGGCTTGATCTCTTAAGTATTATTGATGCCCTACCCTGTGCACCCGCTCTGAAACGCTTCATTGTCGGGCCATGGTTAGCGCTGATCTCTGCAACGTATAAATTATCCGGATCCAGGTCGAAATTGTTCTCAGCATTTGCTGCTGCTGACTGAACGACTTTCTCGACGATTTCAGAACCCATGCCGGGTGTGAACTTGAGAATGTTCAATGCCTCAGCCAGGTCTTTACCTCTTACCAGATCGGTAACCGGCTTCAGTTTAACAGGAGACATCCTGACATATTTTGCAACTGCTTTTGCTTCCATTTCACATCTCCCTTTCTATTTAGCACCCTTGACCTTGCTGGACTTATCTGATGCGTGACCTCTGAATGTTCTTGTTGGCGCAAACTCTCCCAGCTTATGTCCAACCATATCTTCCGTGACGTATACAGGCACATGTTTTCTTCCGTCATGAACGGCGATCGTATGACCAACGAACTGAGGGAAAATAGTGGATGCTCTTGACCATGTTCTTACGACTTTCTTTTCATTGGCTGCGTTCATTTCTTCAACAGCCTTCAGTAATTTAGGATCTACGAAAGGGCCTTTTTTAATTGATCTACTCATTACTTACTTGCTCCTTCCCTACTTATCGTTTCTTCTCTTTACGATATATTTATTGGAATCCTTATTTTTCTTTCTCGTCTTATATCCGAGAGCAGGCTTACCCCATGGAGTGACCGGACTCTTACGTCCGACCGGAGCTCTTCCTTCTCCTCCGCCGTGCGGATGATCGTTAGGGTTCATTACAGAACCTCTTACAGTAGGGCGCCATCCCATATGGCGTTTTCTTCCGGCCTTACCGATGTTAATGTTTGAATGATCCCCGTTGCCTACTTCCCCGATTGTCGCTCTGCAAACCTGAAGAACATTTCTGAGTTCGCCGGACGGCAGTCTGATCAGCGCATACTTGCCTTCCTTTGCCATAAGCTGCGCGCCGTTTCCTGCGGATCTTACGAGCTGCGCGCCCTTGCCCGGCTTCATCTCGATGTTATGGATTACAGTACCTACCGGAATATTTGCCAGCGGAAGTGCGTTTCCGACCTGGATATCCGATTCAGGACCGGAATAGATTACGGTTCCGACCTTCAGTCCTTCCGGAGCAATGATGTATCTTTTTTCACCGTCTTTATAAACGATCAGTGCGATGTTTGCGCTTCTGTTCGGATCATATTCAATTGTCTTTACAGTGCCCGGAACATCATCCTTATCTCTCTTAAAATCAATGATTCTGTATTTAGGTCTGACGCCGCCGCCTCTGTGTCTGACAGTGATCTTACCTCTCGAGTTTCTTCCGGAATGCTTCTTCAGTGTCTGTGTCAGCGATTTTTCCGGTTTCTTAGCAGTGATTTCCTCAAACGTGGAAACTGTCATTCCTCTGAGACCCGGGGTTGTCGGATTATATTTTCTGATTCCCATTTAGTTAGCCTCCTGTATTACAGACTTGCGAAGAATTCGATCTCTTTACTGTCTTCTGTGAGAGTAACGATCGCCTTTTTATAATCAGGTGTCTTTCCGACAAATCTTCCCAGTCTCTTGACTTTTCCTTTTATATTCATGATGTTGACCTTGGCAACATCTACGTCAAAGATTTCTTCTACGGCATCCTTGACCTGTGTTTTATTGGCATCTCTCGCAACCTTAAAAGTGTATTTCTTTTCCTGCGCGAGATCCATACTGTTCTCTGTTATGACCGGCTTGATGATGATATCATATACTGATTTCATTTTTCATACACCCCCTCGATCTGCTTTATTGCATCCTGAGTTACGATAAAGCTTGTATGATTGATGATGTCATAAACGCTGATCGAACCGGCGACTGCAGTTCTTACACCCGGAATGTTCGCCGCGGATCTGACCACATTTACATCCTTCTCGGCAGTAACGATCAGAGCTTTTTTAGCCGCACCGATGTTTTTCAGTGTTTCAACCATATTTTTTGTCTTCGGTGCATCAAATGTAAGGCTGTCGAGGATAATAATCTCGTCATCCTGAACTTTTGCGGACAAAACCGATTTCATTGCCAGTCTCTTAACCTTCTTAGGAACTGAGTAGCTGTAATCTCTCGGCTTCGGCGCGAATGTGATTCCGCCGCCGATCTGTGTCGGGTCTGTGCTGCTTCCCTGTCTGTGGCGACCTGTTCCCTTCTGTCTGAAAGGCTTTCTTCCTCCGCCTCTGACCTCGCCTCTGGTCTTAGCGGACTGAGTGCCCTGTCTCTTATTGGCAAGGTGATTCTTTACTACCTCACGAACGGCATTTTTATTTGGTTCAATACCGAAAACCGCGTCACTAAGCTCGATTGTTCCGGCTTCCTGACCGGCCATGTTAAGCATTGTAATTGTTGCCATCTGCGCTTCCTCCTTTCCTCAGACTATTCGTCATCCTGACCTTTTACGGCGTATCTGATCTTCAGCAGGCTTCCTTTGCCTCCCGGAACAGCGCCTTTGACAAGCATGATATTTCTGTCAGCATCGACCTTCACCAGTTTCACGTTCTGGACCGTAACTGTGTCACGACCCATGCGTCCCGGTCCCTTATGTCCAGGGAATACTCTGGACGGATAAGTCGCACCGGCCAGACCGCCGGCCAGTCTCTTATGTTTGGAACCATGTGTCATCGGTCCTCTGTGCTGTCCGTGTCTCTTGATGTTGCCCTGCGTTCCTTTACCTTTGGATACGCCGGTGATATCAAGCTTCTTACCTTCTTCAAAATCGGCAACAGTGATCACCTGTCCGAGCTCGTACTCTTCGCCTTCATCGTTTCTGAATTCAGTGAGATACTTCTTCGGTGCAGAACCGCTCTTTTCAAAGTGGCCTGTCATCGGCTTATTGACTCTCTGTGGTTTCTGATCTTCAAAGCCGACCTGGATTCCGTTGTAACCGTCTGTCTCAACCGTCTTGATCTGAGTTACGACCTCAGGACCTGCCTCGATAACAGTTACCGGGATAACCTCACCAGATTCTTCAAAAATCTGAGTCATTCCGATCTTCTTTCCGAGAATTGCCTTCATATATGTTTTCCTCCAATTCTTACGCCGGAATCATCCGGTTTAAGTGTGCCCGCAGCGGACCAGCCTTCCGTCGGTCTTTCCGGGCCTTCTTACAGCGGGACGCCGGAGCGTCCATACTAAGGGAGTTCCCTTACAGTTTGATTTCAATGTCTACGCCGGCAGGCAGATCGAGCTTGGTCAGCGCGTCTGTTGTCTGCGTCGTAGCATTGGTGATGTCGATCAGTCTCTTGTGCGTTCTCTGCTCGAACTGTTCTCTGCTGTCCTTATATTTATGGACGGCACGCAGGATCGTGATGACTTCCTTTTCCGTCGGAAGCGGGATCGGGCCTGAAACTTCAGCGCCTGTTCTCTTAGCTGTCTCAACGATCTTAGCTGCGCTCTGGTCCAGCAAAGCATGATCATACGCTTTAAGTCTGATTCTGATTTTCTGTAATCCGCTCATTATTTCCTCCTGTTTCCTGATTTAGTACTGTTTTCGCTATTCTCGTACAAGGAGCTCTTATTCGGCCTCCGTTATGCTTCAATACCCAGCCGGCGATTGCGGCACCGGCTCGCATTGACGATCGCCTGCATCGCACACGGCTCCGTGCGTTTTCTTTGAAAAAGCACAAAGAAAAAGCCGGCGAACTCCTTCGCCCCTGTCAGGCAGGAACAATTCTCAGCAGAAATTACCTGATAGCTCAGCAACTTCCTGCATCTTCGCC